>ENA-OPDJ01000002-OPDJ01000002.1-human-gut-metagenome-genome-assembly--contig:-NODE-2-length-242345-cov-17.594387_pt1 | contig 242345 bp, 241 predicted proteins | sample MGYA00241621_ERZ501505 | MGnify/ENA primary metagenome ERZ501505 (study PRJEB25962, sample SAMEA2042624) | human gut metagenome | biome: human gut; feature: human-associated habitat; material: faeces... | reverse complement strand
TCATCGGCGAAAATAGTTGGGCCTGCCCCTGCGAAGATAGCTTGCCGCCGGGTCCTTTTTTTGTATCGTTTTTTCGATACTTTTTTATTTATAGAGAGTACAGATAAAAAACTTTTCTGTTTTTTTAATAGTGAGTGTGTTAAAATAATTCGAGTAAGTGAGGTATAACATATGAAGATTGGATTTAATAATGAGAAATATCTTCAAATGCAATCCAGCAAGATCATGGAAAGAATATCGCAGTTTGGAGATAAATTATATTTGGAATTTGGTGGGAAATTATATGATGATTTTCATGCGAGCCGTGTTTTGCCAGGCTTTGCACCCGATTCTAAACTACAAATGTTAAAACAGTTAAAAGATCAAACTGAGATAGTTCTTGTCATTAACTCAAAGGATATTTTACAAAATAAAGTAAGAGCAGATTTAGGAATTACATATGATCAAGATGTTTTGCGTTTGATCAAAGAATTCCAAAAAGCTGGTTTTTATGTTAGCAGCGTTGTCATAACACAATGTGAAGGAAAGAAGATCGCAGAGAGCTTTAAAGCTAAGTTAAAACGTCGTAAGATTGCGGTTTATCAGCATTATTATATTGAAGGATATCCTACTAATACAAAACACATTATTTCAGAACAAGGATTCGGGAAAAACGATTATATCAAAACAACTCGTCCATTAGTAGTCGTTACAGCCCCAGGTCCAGGTAGTGGAAAAATGGCTACATGTTTATCTCAGCTTTATCATGAACATAAACATGGTATTAAAGCTGGATATGCGAAATATGAGACCTTCCCAATTTGGAATATTCCTCTTAACCATCCAGTCAATTTAGCTTATGAAGCTGCTACGGCTGATTTAAATGACGTAAACATGATCGATCCATATCATTTACAAGCTTACGGTGAAGTAACAGTTAATTATAATCGAGATGTTGAGATTTTCCCTGTTTTAAAATCAATCTTCGAAGAAATTTTTACGACTAGTCCTTACCAAAGCCCAACGGATATGGGTGTAAATATGGCTGGTTTCTGTATTGAAGATGATGAAGTATGTTCCAATGCTTCCAGACAAGAAATCATTCGGCGATATTTTAGTACCAGAACACGATATATTCAGGAGTTGTGTACGATTGACGAGGTTCAAAAACAGGAAACTGTTATGAAAAATGCAGGTATTAGCGAAGAAGACAGGCCATGTGTTGTAGCTGCTAGAAAGAAACAGGAAGAATCAAAAGTGTATTCAGGAGCAATTGAGCTAGAAGATGGTACTTTGATTACAGGGAAAACCACCAGCTTTATGGGGGCTTGTTCATCGATATTAATGAATGCTTTAAAGTATCTTGCGAATATTGATGATAAAGATATGTTGATCGAACCAAGTGCATTTGGTCCTATTCAAACTTTGAAGACAGAATATTTAGGAAGCCAAAATCCAAGACTTCATACCAATGAAATTCTGATTGCCTTATCTTTAAGTGCGCAAACCAATGAAAATGCGGCAAAAGCGCTTGATCAATTAAAGAATTTAAAAGGAATGCAGGCTCATGTGACTTGTTCAGTTGCATCTGTTGATCTTTCAGTGTTTAATAATCTTGGAATTCAACTGACTTATGAAGCAGAACATCGTTAAAGGAGAGATATCATGGCAAAAACTATACCTAGCTCGGGAGCAGGAGCAGTTCGTATTATTTTAAAAAATAAGGAAAATTTTCATTTTAGTTTACGCAATAAAGGGCAGGAAGGAGATAGAACTTCCTACTTATATGATGTTTTCTATGAAAATGCCACAGGAACTTTAAACATGATGGTTAAAGATGGTGTAGTTGAAATTGCTGCGCTAAATTTAAGTTTGGGTAAGGTTATCACTTTAGATAGTGATACAAATCTTAAAAAATTGTGTACCTTTGTATTGGAAAGCGAGAAATAAATGTTAGTTCGATTACATGTGGTGATTGACAAAGAGGATGAAGACATAGAAAAAAGAGTCAAAGATAAATTATCTTTGTTATGTGCAAAATTCTCATATTCACCATCTAGAGAACAGCCTTCGTTAAATGGATGTATAGAATGGTATGCAACAGCAGATTTAAGTGATCAGGAAATAAATGATCTTTTAGACGTCTTAAACAATGATTGGGATGGAGATCATTATGACTGTGATGCTTATGGATTTAATACCAAAATGTTTGACGAGAATGTTTATTACTTACAATTTCAGACAATATAAAAGAGCTAGTCTTTTCGTAGTTTTTGAAGTACGAAAGCCAGCTCTTTTATTATGTCTTCAGAATTTATGGATGCCGGATCTTTGTTGATTTCAGCGCTTTTAGAATGAAGATACGCTGCACAAGCAGCTCCTTTAGATGGAGATATCTTATGCCCTAGTATACCTGTAAGAATGCCACATAATAAATCACCACTTCCTCCTTTTGCCAAGGCACTGTTTGGTCTGGATAATACATAGAAATCGTTTTTAGATCCAATATAGGTGATATCAGATTTAAGGATCAATATACAATTGGAATATTTATTTGTAAATTCTCGTACTGTAGAAAATGGAGATTCTAAGATTTCCTGAACTGTTTTATTAGTCAAGAATGTCATTTCTTTTACATGAGGAGTGAGTATAGTAGGGGCATTACGATTTAACCATTCTAAATGGTCCTGCATGGCCCATAGAGCATCTGCATCCAAAATGACAGTCTTGTTAGAGGATAGAAGAGTTTTTACCATTTCAATGGTAATTTCATTTCGCTGCATACCATTTCCAATAGAGATTAGATCATATTGATCCATATTTTGTTTAAGAAGATCAACAGCACTTAAGGCAAAATGCCCGTCTCGATCATTAGCTCTTAGATGCATCGCAAAATCCATCTTCATAGCCATAAGATCACCAATACAATCAGGTTCCATTAATGTCAGCGTACCAATTCCACTGGCAGCACAGGCTTTGGCGGCAATCGCAAGGGCTCCAGGCATCGCTTTTGATCCACCGATCATCAAAGCTTTACCAAAACTTCCTTTATGTGAATGATCATCTCTTTTTGGCAGCATTTCCTTGATGAGTTCTTCATTGATCAATTGTGCATGCTCATTTTCTAGATGAAGTGAAGTAGGAATTTTAATATCAGCTAATAAAAGGTTTCCACAGTATTCTTTTCCTGGATAAATCCAATGTCCTTCTTTAAAACAATCCAAGGCAATGGTTGTATCGGCATGAATGGCACAGTTTAAGATCTTTCCACTTGTAGCATGTATTCCACTAGGAATATCAATGGCGTAAATTTTCTTATTTGATGCGTTTGCCATATCAATTAATTGTTTGTAAGAGCCTTCAATATCTCTAGATAATCCATTGCCAAATAAACAGTCAATTAGGATATCGCTTTGATTGATATAGAAACGAATTGTATCAAGATCATCTGTATATGGTATAGCTAAAGAACAAATGATCTGAAATTGAACTTTGGATTCTTGTGAAAGGTTTTTGTGATAGGGAAGATAGATGGATACTTCATATCCTTCATGGGCTAATAGTCTTGCGATAGCTAAACCATCTGCTCCATTATTTCCCTGGCCACAAAGAACACATATTTTTTTTGAAGGATCTTCTTTATTTTGAATGATCCTGCAACATTCAGCTGCAGCTTGTTCCATCAAGACTAAAGAAGGAATATGATACTCATTAATGGCACATTGATCGATTTTTCTGGCAATTTCTTGAGAATGAATAAATAGTTTATTCGACATCACATACCACACTCTTTGATACTAGAGGGGCAAATTCGTTTTTGCATGCGACATGTAGCGGATAATTTGCGTATGTATCCAGATCTTCTTTATTCAAGGTCACTTCTAAAACAACGTCAAAGCTTCTTTGGGAATTTAAGAAATCTTTTCCGACCCACATATCTTGGACAAAAGGAATCTGGCCTTTCATCTTATTTAGGATTTCGATCAATGCATCCTGATTTTGTTCATTTCTTTCGTTTAATTTAAAAAATACAATATGTTTCATAAGACACCTGCTCTTTCTAACTAATAATATACACTAGAATATGGAAAATAACTTGTTTTTTTTGAAGTTGTGTTATAATTTAAGACCTAAGAGGTAATGCTATGGAGAAAAAGAACTCAGTAAAAAATTCGGTTATTATAAGTGGTTTGATTGGAACTGGGGGTTTGTTTGTCGCAAAACTTTTAGGACTGGTTTATTCAATACCATTTTCAAGTATATTAGGCTCTGAAGCTTATATGGGATATTATGGGCAGGCTTATAATATTTATTCATATGTCCTGAATGTATTTACCGCTGGTTTCCCTTTTGCGGTTGCAACCTTGGTTGCACGTTATACAGTATTAAAGGATGCCAAAACTGTCCTGCTGGTAAAGAAGATTTCATTATCTTTTTTAGCTGTTACAGGGTTTATAGGCATGCTTATATTGATGGCTTCAGCTGGATTTTTAGCACCGTTAATGGTTGAAGAAGATCCGGAAATTATGGCCAATGTCATTCGTATTCTTTCAGTTGCTATCTTTTTAGTTCCTGTTCTATCGGCCTTTAGGGGATTCTATCAAGGTATGAAAGAAATGGAAGAGTATGCCTTTTCGCAAGCTTTTGAACAGTTGTTTCGTGTAGGCTTCTTATTGAGCGCGGCATGTTTGATCGTATATGTTTTTGGTTGGGAGAGAAAATGGGCTTTATATGCTTCTGTTTTATCGACCTCAGTGGCTGCCATTGCAGCAATTGCTCAAATTTTTCATTTTGATCGAATTCACTGTAAGCCGATCATTGAACAGGCAGCTGTTCAAAAAGAAAAACCGGTTGATTCAAAAAAGTTATTAAAAGAATTTTTTGTCTTGGCAATTCCATATTTAATTGTTGCGATTTTAGGATACAGTGATTCAATTTACAATGCGGTATTATTGCCTACGGGTTTACGTCTGCATAATTATACCTCTGATCAAATTACAACGATCATTTCCGCAACAACATATGTTGGAGTGAAATTAACGGCTATTCCGATGATCTTGGCGCCTGGTTTTACAGCCGCTTTGATTCCACATATTTCCAGTGCTTTGGCACAAAAGAATTATAAATTAGCTAAAAAGAATGTGTTGGATTGTTTAAATATTATCTTTTATATCGCATTACCAGTATCTTTCTGTATTTTTGCATATGCTGAACCTTTATTCTTCACTTTGTTTCATAATGAAGATCTTCAGCTTTGTACGTATGTAACTCAATGGTTGTCGATTGAAGGATTTTTTGGGACTTTAACACCTGTGGTTACAAATATTATGATGGCTTTGGAGTTAAAGCGAAATGTATTAAAACGTTTGTTGGTCTGTACTTTGATCAAAGGTTTAACAATGGTTCCTTTAGTATGGATATTAGGATTTCCTGGAGCAGTCATTAGTTCAACTCTGGGATATCTGTATCTTCTTTACTATAACTTTAAAGAAATCCATAAAGTGTATGGGATTAACTATCATAAAACAGGCATTATCATTGTTCGTGTTTGTATTGGAATTGTCGGATTATGGATCACTTCATTATTGTTGACACAAATTGGTCTAGGTGGAGTTGAAGGGGGAAAATTAATTTCCTTTGTGAAGATGGCTGCAAATGGTTTGATCTGTGTAGTTGTATATTTTTTAATAACAGCGTATTTAAAGGTTCCTCAGAGCGTTTTCCATATTCGTTTTTCAGGAATCATGAATAAATTAAAGAGAAGAGGAGAATAAACTTGTTTGATGTTCTTGTGATAGGAGCTGGACATGCTGGTATTGAAGCATGTATGGCTAGTGTAAGGATGAAAAAAAATACTGCATTGATAACTTTGAATATTGATATGGCCGGGTCTATGCCATGTAATCCAAGTGTTGGTGGTCCCGCAAAAGGAATCGTTGTGCGTGAAATTGATGCCTTAGGGGGCATAATGCCTATTGTAGCGGATAAAACAGCTTTGCAGTTTAAAATGTTGAATACAACAAAAGGGCCAGGTGTCTGGTCATTACGTGTACAAAGTGATAAAGAAGCTTATAAAAAGATGATGAAAGAAATCCTTTTAAATACAGAAGGATTAACAGTGATTGAGGCTGCTTGCCATTCTGTTATCATTGAAGATGGTAAAGCAACAGGGGTTCGATTAGAAGACGGAAGAATCATTGAAGCTAAGACAGTTATCTTGACAACAGGAACTTATATGACAAGTACGATCTTAAGAGGTCATACCGCAACAAGCAGTGGACCGGAAGATCAACCTACAGTAAATACTTTGTCTGAAAGCCTTCGTATGGCGGGTATAAAAACATTCCGTTTAAAAACAGGGACACCTTGTCGTGTCTTAAAAGATTCGATTGATTTTTCGAAAGCGGAAGTTCAACCGGGAACGAATGAGTTCTTAAGCTTTTCAACTACGACCAAAGAAGAAGATGTGCTTCCATTTGATCAACAGGAAGTTTGTCATTTGATTTATACGACACCAACGACACATCAGATTATCAATGATCATTTACATGATTCGGCGATGTATTCAGGATTGGTTAAAGGTGTAGGACCTCGTTATTGTCCAAGTATTGAGGATAAGCTTGTTCGTTTTGCGGATAAAGAAAGGCATCAATTATTTTTAGAACCGGAATCTAGATCATTAGATACGATTTATATTCAAGGTTTTTCAACTTCTATGCCAGTTGATGTACAGGAAGAAATGGTTCATTCTTTGCCTGGACTTGAAAACTGTATCATCAAAAAATATGCATATGCGATTGAATATGATGCGATCGATCCTTTACAGATGAAACCGTCTTTGGAAAATAAGATCGTAGAAAATCTATTTACAGCCGGTCAGGTCAATGGAACAAGCGGATATGAAGAAGCAGCCGGTCAGGGAATCATGGCTGGAATCAATGCCTGTCTGAAAATTGATGGAAAAGATCCATTCATTTTAAGAAGAGATGAAGCTTATATCGGTGTTATGATCGATGATCTTGTGACAAAAGGAACCAAGGAACCATATCGTTTATTGACATCAAGAGCTGAATATCGTTTATTGCTTCGCCATGATAATGCAGATCAAAGATTATTGGAAAAAGCCTATCATCTAGGGTTGGTATCTAAGGAAAGATATGATGCTTTCGTCTTAAAAATGGAGCAAATTGAACGTGCAAAAGAGGAATTAGCTCAGGTTCATATAAAACCAGGGAGCAGTGTTGATGAATATCTTCAATATTTAGGTTTTGATCCTTTAGCACATGGATGCAGTGAATTGGATTTATTAAAACGTCCAAAAGTAACGATTCATGGTTTAAGTTCGATTACTAATGTAGATTATCCACCGGTTATTGCCCAACAAGTAGAAATTCAAGTTAAATATCAGGGGTATATTGAAAAGGCCAAACGTGATGCAAAGCATCTAGAACAAATGGAGAAAGTGGCATTGTCTGAAGATCTAGATTATCTACATATGGATAATTTATCTTTAGAAGCTAGACAAAAATTAGACCAAATTCGACCTGCTACACTTGGACAGGCAAGCCGTATTTCAGGTATCAATCCAAGTGATATTGCCTTATTGGCGATGAAAATGAAAAAATAAGCGAAAGATGTTATAATATAGTGTAAAGGGGACATCTATATGAAACATAGAAAAAAAACAAGAAAGATATCAAATATGACCCGGTTTATCATATGTGCATTGCTTTTAGGTATGACTTGTTTTTTAACTTGGAGCGGAATTCAGGATCTTAAAACAACAGCTGAGATACGCTTGAGTATCCAGCAGAATAAAAAGAAAACTCAGGAATTAGAGGAAGAGAAAAGTGATTTGGAAGAAACAAAACAAAAGCTGACAAATCCGGATTATATCGAGTATATCGCTAGAGGAAAATACCTGATAACAAAAGAAGGGGAGCAGGTATTTAAATTCCCTAGTTCAGAAGATGAAGAGAGTGAAGAATAATATGCAGACAGATCAGAAGTATAAGATGTATCTTTGGAAACAAAAGAAAGAATATTATACCGAAGAAAATGGTAAGATTCTTTTTAAAGAAGATACACCAATGGAAATTATCGAAAGCTATGAATTGTGGCAAAAGCAGATGCAAAAGCTTAACGATTTTCCTACTAAGCGCACTTCTGGTCTTTTTTCTTTTTTAGAAAGAGACACAAAAGAAAAACCAAAGCAGGAACCAGCTAAGGCTTTGATGCTGGCAAAAGCGTTTATTCAGCGTCAAAATGAAGGGCTGGATTTTAGTAAAGAGATGTTTGCCCCAGGTTTTATCATGATTGACGCATACAAAAAAGTGTACACATCATATCTACAGATTCCAAAATACAATACTAAAAAGTATATGATTCAGACACATTTGAAAAACAATGATATGATTGCACTGTTGTGGACCATGGAAGATATGGATAAGGTAACGATATTTACGTTTGATAAAGATAAAAAAATTACTAAAGTACAAGAATTCGTATGTAGTAATTGATAAGAGCTGTTTAGGACATTTAATTGTCAAAACAGCTCTTTTTTGATACTTTTTCGGCTTTGTCATTTTTTTGTAAGAAATTTATGTCATGCTTATGGATGGAGGGGATGATATGAAGAATTACAAAAAATTGGTCATCAAAGTCGATGAGACAATTGCAAGTGAATTGATAGCTAATGATTCTGATGATTTTGATGGTCAAGATCTTAATGAGGATGACCAGACATACTATCTTAAGGATCCTATTGAAAAGGATGATTACATGATCCATGAAGGCAGGATCGTTTATGGAAAAAACCTAGTTGTACTTGATCCTCAAAGGTCTTTCATTACGATTCAAGAAACTTTTCGATCAGGAGATTTGGTCATGAATTTTGAAACTGGCGAATTTTTTCGTAACGAAGAAAAGCTAAATCTATCCTATATTGAACAGTTCTTATTGGAAATATTTGTTAGAAATGCTAATCGGATCTTATCTAGAGAACAGATTATCTCAATGTTTGAAAGTATCTCTAAAAAAGGAATCGTTGATAACACTCTTTCTGTTTATATTTCACGCTTAAGAAAAGCTTTAGGAACTTATAAAGGAATGGGATATATTAAGACATATCACAAACTGGGATATAAGTGGAATCACAAGATTCGATAGTCTTGAACGCCTTTAGAAACGCTAAAAAACTTGAAATGTACGCATGAAATGTATAAAATAAGAACGATGCGAAAGGAAAGAAAGAGTATGTCAAATCGTTTTGATTCAAAAGAAGTTTTTAAAGAGCGTTTTAAACTAGAAGTATCAGAAATGTATGGTCGCAATTTTGAAGAAACATCTTCTATTGAGCGATATCAGGTTTTAGGACATATGATTCGTGATTATGTAGGTATCAATTGGCGTGAAACTAAAAATGCGATCAAAAAGAAAGAGACAAAGCAGTTATATTATTTCTCCATGGAATTTTTGATGGGACGTCTTTTCACAAACAACTTGATGAATTTAGGGTTGTATGATGTTGTAAAAGAAGGCCTTGAAGATCTTGGTATGGATATCAATGAAATGGAAGAAATGGAATCCGATGCAGGATTAGGAAATGGTGGTCTAGGACGTTTAGCCGCTTGTTTTATGGATTCTCTTGCCTCTTTGAATTTAGCGGGTCATGGTAACTGTATTCGTTATCGTTATGGTTTGTTCAAACAGAAAATTGAAAACAAACGTCAGGTGGAGCTTCCTGATTGCTGGCTAAAGTACGGAAATGTTTGGGAAGTATGGAAACCACAACATTCTGTAGAGGTTAAATTTGGAGGATCTGTGGATCTTTACATGGATCACATGGGGAAATTCCATACAAATCATAATCCTGATTTTGTTGTAAGAGCGGTTCCGTATGATGAGCCAATCGTTGGATATCATACAAAGACAACAAACACATTACGCTTATGGGATGCAGAAATTGATGAAGCGAGCGTAAACTCAGGACAGTTAAACAAATATTTGAATGATGTTATGGCAATCACTGCCAACGTATATCCAGATGATTCTACGGCTGAAGGAAAGAAATTGCGCTTGAAACAAGAATATTTCTTCGTATGTGCAGGAATTGATCAGATCATACGTTCACATTTACAGGTGTATCCAACTTTGGATAATTTACCAGAAAAAGTTGCGATCCAGTTAAATGATACGCACCCAGTTCTTGTAATTCCTGAATTGATGCGTGTTTTAATGGATGATTATAATTATGAATGGGATGATGCATGGCGCATTGTGACAGGTACTGTAGCTTATACAAACCATACTGTTATGGCTGAAGCTTTAGAAAAATGGCCTCAAGATACAGTTCGTTCATTATTGCCACGTATCAATATGATCATTGAAGAAATTAATCGCCGTTTCCAATTTGAAGTAGATCACAAAGGCTTGTTGCATATTTGGAACAATGTTGCGATCATCAAAGAAGGTCAGGTACATATGGCGCATTTAGCTATCGTAGGTAGTCACAGTGTCAATGGTGTTGCAAAACTACATTCTCAGATCTTGGTTGATGATGTAATGAAAGAATTCGCTGTGTTATATCCAGAACGTTTCAATAACAAGACAAATGGTATTACACATCGTCGCTGGTTATTGTATTCCAATCCACAATTGACTTCTTTATTAGAAGATACGATCGGAGATAGTTTTAAAACAAACCCAGAAGATCTAGAAAAATTGATGGATTACGTAGACGATCCAATTATTCAGAATCGTTTTATGGAAGTTAAACATCAAAGAAAGCAGATCTTGGCCGATTATGTAAAGAAAACTTTAGATATTGATGTTGATGTAAATTCTATCTTTGACTGCCAGGCAAAACGTCTTCATGCATATAAGAGACAGTTGTTGAATATTTTCTGTGTTATGCATTTATACCTTCGTATGAAGAGTGAGCCTAATTTCAGAATTTATCCAAGAACATTCTTCTTCTCTGCCAAAGCAGCTCCAAGCTACGAATTGGCAAAAGAAATCATCAAATTAATTAACTTTGTTGCGGAAAAAGTTAATAATGATCCAGAAACCAATTCATTCTTAAAAGTGGTATTCATCCCTAACTACTCTGTTTCTGTTGCCGAAATCTTATTGAATGCAGCAGATGTTAGTGAGCAAATCTCTACGGCTGGTAAAGAGGCAAGTGGTACAGGTAATATGAAATATATGATGAATGGAGCCTTGACACTTGGTACTTTAGATGGTGCAAACGTAGAAATTGTTGAACGTGTAGGACAGGAAAATGCGCAGATCTTTGGTCTTCATGTCGAAGATATCAATGAATTAAAACATCAGAATTCTTATAATGTATGGGATTTTTACAATTCAAATTATAATGTTCGTCGTATCGTTGATTCATTGGCAAATGGAACGTGGTCTAGTAATCATGACGAATTCCGTTTGATCTATAATGATTTGATGTTACGTAATGATGAATTCTTTGTGTTGGCAGATTTTGATTCTTATGTATATGCTCAATCTCAAGTAGAACAACGTTATCGCGATCGTGGACGTTGGGCTCGTACAATGTTGATAAATATTGCCAAATCAGGATACTTCTCAAGTGATAGAACAATCAAAGAATATGCAGATGAAATCTGGCATTTAACACCAATTAGTTTTGAAGATTAATAAGAAAGGGCTATATGCCCTTTTTCTATGTTATACTTGAGATAAGAGGAGCAGGATTATGAAGAAAAGAATATTATTATTAGGTGCAACTGGATCGATTGGATTACAGACGATCAATGTGATTGACCAACATTCAGATCTGTTTGAATTGGTGGGAATTGCAGCAGGTCATAAGGCTAAAGAGCTTAAGCAAATATTAGATACACACGATACTATCCAGGCAGTTGGAATTTCAGATGTTTCAAAAGCTGAAATCTTTGACTCTATTAAGGTATATAGTGGTGAAGATGCCATGTGTAAAATGATTCAGAATTTGGATTATGATCTACTAGTAAATGCGGTCGTAGGATTTCGCGGACTAAAGCCAACTTTAGAATCCTTGAATAAGGGCATTGATGTAGCTTTGGCAAATAAAGAAAGCCTGGTTGCCGGAGGTGTGTTGGTAAGAGAAGCCTTAAAGAGAACAAATACAAAACTCTACCCAATTGACTCAGAGCATTCTGCAATTTTTCAATGTCTTCAAGGCAATCGCAAAGAAGATATAAAACGATTGATCATTACGGCATCAGGAGGAAGCTTTCGAGACAAGAGTCGAGATGAACTGACTCATGTAACAGTAGAACAAACCTTGAATCATCCAAACTGGTCTATGGGAAAACGTATTACAGTAGATAGTGCGACTATGGTCAATAAGGGCTTTGAAGTAATTGAAGCGCATTATCTTTTTGATCTGCCGTATGATCAAATAGATGTTGTCTTGCATAAACAAAGCATTGTTCATTCTATGGTTGAATATAATGATAATGCGATCATGGCACAGTTGGGTTCAGCTGATATGCGTTTACCTATCCAATATGCTTTAATGTATCCTGATCGTTTATGCCTAAAGGAGGATAAACCTTTGGATATGACAAAAACATTACAACTAGATTTTAAAGAAATGGATTTTGTACGATATCCAATGTTGAAGCTTGCATATGAAATTGGTCGAAAAGAAGGAAATCTTGGTGCTGTGTTCAATGGTGCGGATGAACAGGCTGTGGAATTATTCTTAGAAAAAAAGATATCTTTTTTATCCATTGAAGAGGCAATTCAATATGCGATCAATACTGTTGAATATATTGCCACTCCTAGTTTAGAACAGCTGGAAAACAGCGATAAAATGGCTCGAAAAGCAGTTTTATCCTTTGCGCAAAGTGCGCATTCACTAGACTAAAACTTTTATTCGTAGTAAAATAAATAAAGACTGTAAGAGAAATGGAGTGAGAGCCATGAAAAAGAAAATTATTTATACTTTAGCAGCGACTATGGCTGTAACAGGTGCTGTACAAATCGTATCAATGCCAGTTAGTGCCAAAAGCGTTGCCCAAGATGTATCACAAAGCACGAATAAACCTGTTGAAATTAAAACCGCGCAGGACTTTATTGATACTTATTGCAGCTTAAGCAAAATAGATTCCAAGGGGAATATTACGAATGAAAAAGTATTAATCACGGCTTTGACTCAGAAGAATTATCAAGGTGTTCTTTCAGGGAAAGTCGTTTATGATACTCTTTCCAAAGAAATGCAGGCTGAAATCGATACCTTATTGAGTGAACAGTTGCAAGCAGAAGCGTTAAAGTTAAAGATACTGCCACTTTATAAAAGTTTTCCTGAAATGGCAGCAGCTGCTCTAAAAATTGATATGGAATTATATCCTGAAAAATATTCATCACAAGATGATTCAAATAATGAAAATACAGAAAATCCTTCAGATGAAGTAGAAGATACGAGTAACCCGGGACAAGGAGAAACGGGGGCAGATAATAGTTTAACGGATGATAGTCAAAATGATAAAACGGATGTTGAGGATGATTCTAAAGATAACGATAATCAGATAGATAAGAATGAAGACGACAACAATAGTGAATCAACAACGGATGATGAAACCAAAGATCCAGTTGAAGATAAAGAAGATTCTTTTACAGATGAAGAAACAGAAGATCCTGTTGATGAATCCAAAGATGAAAATAGTGAGGCTGCATATCCAATCGTTGGCTTGACACCTGGTAAAAAAGAAACAGAAAAGAAGAGCGTGGAAGAGCCAGTTTCTATTTTAGCTGCTCTAGAAAAACCAACGGTTGTAGTTGAAACACCTGCAACGGAATCTAAGCAGGAAACGGTAAATCTTGAAACAGTGTCAACAATGCTTCCAACGCAAACAACTACAACATCTACGGAAGCTCAAAACTTTATTGACACATATTTAACAAGTTCTGCAGGGAATGTTTATACGCAGGCAAATAGCTTAAACTATAGAAATATTTTGAATGGTTTGTCTACATGGAACAAGTTTACGGCTGCGACTCGCAGTGATGTTAACGCAATCTTGAAGACAAGAGTAGGTAAGACTTATCAGACTCTATTGAAAGAAGCACAAACGATTCAGTTCAATGGTGTTAGTCAGACAGTGGCCGGAGGATCGATCAATACCGCAACACAAAGCAATGCCGGATTGTATGGTGCATTGATGGGCTTGTCTGTTGGCTTGTTTGGACTATTCTTTAAAAAGAAAAAAGAACATAATTAGGCTCTGATGTGAGATCAGAGCTTTTTTTTCTAGAAATGAGCGCAATATTTGACAACTGTTTCTGTCTTTAATAAAATTAGAAATACGAAAGAGAGAAGATCAGCTTATGCAGTTAGGTGAATCATTGGAAGATTATTTAGAATCAATTTTAGTTTTATCAAAATGTTTAGATCATGTTCGAAGCGTCGATGTGGCAAGTTATCTTGGCTTTTCTAAACCTAGTGTTTCACATGCGGTCAAACTATTAGCACAGCAGGGGCATATTCATCTGGATGATAACAAGTTTTTGACATTGACTGAAACCGGAAAGAAAATCGCAGAGGAAACGTATAGAAGACATTGTTTCTTTACCGAAATGTTGGAAAACATCGGGGTCCCTAAAGATATAGCACAAGAAGATGCATGTCATATTGAACATGTGATATCTCAGGAAACATTTGATGCGATTCAAAAATACTATGAAGAAAAAGAAGCACAGTAGAGTGCTTTTTTTTGGAAAGAGAAAAGATAAATATGAGACCAGAAATATTAGCTCCCGTGGGAAATAGAGAAGCTTTAGAAGCAGCGATTGCGGCAGGCTGTGATGCCGTATATTTTGGATTGCCGGTTTTTGGGGCAAGAGCTTATGCCAAAAACTTTAGTTTAGAGGAAACAGAAGAAATTATTAAAAAATGTCACCTTTTAAATATAAAGGTGTATATTACGATGAATACAGTAATCTTTGAAGATGAAATGGAAGAAGCTTATGTATTGGCAAAACGTTTGCATGAGATGGATGTAGATGCCTTGATCATTCAAGATTTAGGATTATTGCATCTTTTGCATCACCGTTTACCTGATTTAGTATTACATGCGTCTACACAATTAAGTGTTTCTAAACCAAATATGATTGAAAAACTAAAACAATTAGGGGTCCAACGCGTGGTTCTGGCTAGAGAATGCACGATGGATGAGATACGGGCATGTGTTGAAACTGGAATGGAAATTGAAGTTTTTATTCATGGTGCCATTTGTATTTGTTATTCAGGACAATGTTATTTCTCCAGTGTTCGATATGATCGCAGTGGCAATCGTGGTATGTGTGCTCAACCATGTCGAATGCCATATACTCTGTATCAAGATAATGCACTTGTAGGCAAAGAGCTTTATTATTTAAGTCCAAAAGATCTTTCTTTGATTGATCAGGTAAAAGAACTTGAAGAAATGGGAGTTGTTTCTTTAAAGATAGAAGGACGAATGAAGAGTGCTGCTTATGTTTATGAAAGTGTGATGCAGACCAAGAGCGTGTTAGATAATAAGTTTCGTTCTAAACAAGATATAGAAGATTTGATGGTGACTTTTAACCGCGGTTATACAAAAGGCCATGCATATAAGATGAGTGGATATGATCTTATGAATCCACAGAGCTGTAATCATCAAGGAATTAATATAGGAAAAGTGATAGGTAAGAGAAATGGCAGACTGGTTCTACAGCTTAAACATGAATTGAATCAAAATGATGGTATTCGAATTGGTAAAGATCTTGGCTGTCATGTCAATTATTTATACGATAAAAAAGGCAAACTGACGAGCCATATACCTGCAGGTTCGGTTTGTGAGATCAAAGGCCCTAAACAAGCTAAAGTAGGGGATACGATTTTGAAAACAACTTCTGTCTTGGTAAATGAGAAAGTTGAAAAAAGAATCAAGGAAACGAATCGCCAAATTCAATTGAATGCATCTATTGTTTGTGACGGTGTTGGCTCACCATTGATCTGCAAGATATATGATCAAAATATCAAGGTTGAGGTGATTTCAAAGGATGTGGCCAGCCAAGCACAAAATCGTGCCTTGGATGAAGTGACGATCAAGAAACAATTCAACAAAACAAAAGATAGTTTTGCCTCGTTTGCCTCAATCAATGTGGATATTCCATCAAATATTTTCTTTACGATTTCCAGTATCAATGAATTAAGACGTAATGCTTTAGAAATGTTCAAATCAAAGAAATTAAAGAAACGACCAATCAAAGAAATAGATTATGTATATAAACCGCCTGTTTCAAAGACTGATCGAAACATTTATGAAGTTATGACGCCGGATAAAAAGATGGATACTAAAGATCTATGGGTGTGTGAGATGGATCAATCTAAAGGAAATATAACTTCTTTAAAAGGAGATGTATTGCCTCATCTAGGGAAGACACAGATCATAGATGGAATGAACGTAACAAATTCATGGGCTATTGCAGCCTTATTGGAAATGGGATATCAGCAAGTTGTGCTCAGTGATGAAAATAAGCTTGAGAATATTTCAAATATTATGAATTCATTTAAGGAAAGATACGGATTTGATGCACCAGCCTTGGTGTGTATATATCAACATCGCCGTTTGATGACAATGAATCATTGTGTAATCAATACAGCTTTAAAAGATGGAAAGAGAAAGAACTGTTCTTTATGTCATCAACATGAATTTAAGCTAAAAGGTAAGGATAAAAAATCAGTGATTTGCCTTGGCGATAGAGATTGTCATTTGCGTTTATATGATGAGATTTTGAGTGATGATATTGCACAAATTGCATCTTTAAAAACAATGGGAATCAAAAATTTTAAAGCTGTATTTTTAAATGAGTCTTTGCGTGAAATACAGAGCGTAATAAATCGAATTCAAAGCTTAAAAGCCTAGTTTTTTTATTGAAACTAGGCTTATTTAGTGCTATCATTTTAATAGCTTATAAGGCTTAAAGGAGGAAATTTTATTATGCCTATTATTGTTGATGTATATGCACGTGAAGTATTAGATTCTCGTGGTAATCCAACAGTTGAAGTTGAAGTAACTACTGAATCTGGTGCTTATGGACGCGCTATGGTTCCAAGTGGAGCTAGTACAGGAGAAAGAGAAGCATTAGAGCTTCGTGATGGCGATAAAACTCGTTACTTAGGAAAAGGAACTACTAAAGCAGTTGATAATGTAAACAACATCATTGCTCCAAAAATCATCGGTATGGATGTTCGTAACCAGAACCTTATCGACCATACAATGTTAGAACTTGATGGAACTCCATTCAAGAAAAACTTGGGTGCAAACGCTACATTAGGTGTATCAATGGCTTGTGCAATCGCTGCTGCTGATTTCTATGGTATGCCATTATATAACTACTTTGGTGGATTCAACGCTAACACATTGCCAGTTCCAATGATGAACGTAATCAATGGTGGTAGCCATGCTGACTCTACAGTAGACTTCCAGGAATTCATGATTCAACCAGTTGGTGCTAAATCAATCAAAGAAGCAATCCGTATGGGTGCTGAAACTTTCCATGCTTTAAAAACAGTATTGAAAAAACGTGGATATAACACTAACGTTGGTGACGAAGGTGGATTCGCTCCAAGTTGTGTAAACGGAAACGAAGAACCACTTGAATTGTTGGTTGAAGCTATGAAAGCTGCTGGTTACAAACCAGGTGAAGATATGACAATCGCTATGGACGTTGCTGCCAGCGAATTCCATAACCATGAAACTGGTTTATATGAATTGAAAAAATCAGGACAAGGAAATAAAACAAGCGACGAAATGATCGATATGTATGCAGAATGGATCGAAAAATATCCAATCGTATCTATCGAAGATGGTCTTGGAGAACGTGACTGGGACGGATGGAAAAAACTTACTGATCGTTTAGGTGACAAAGTTCAGTTAGTAGGTGATGACTTATTCGTTACTAACCCAGCTATCCTTCAAGAAGGTATCGAAAAAGGTATCGCAAACGCTATCCTTATCAAAGTTAACCAGATTGGTACTTTGACTGAAACTTTCGATGCTATGGAATTAGCTAAGAAACATAACTACACTTGCGTGGTATCTCACCGTTCAGGAGAAACAGAAGATTCAACAATCGCTGATATCGCTGTTGCATTCAACGCAGGACAGATCAAAACTGGTTCAATGTCTCGTACAGACCGTATCGCTAAATACAACCGTTTGATGCGTATCGAAGATGAATTGAATCAGCGTGGAGAAGCTCACGTTGCTAAATACTTAGGTAAAAAATCTTTCTACAACTTATACAAATAAGCCTTGTAAAAATTGACCTCTTCGGAGGTCTTTTTTTAAATTCTTAGATATATCGTGTATAATTTATATATCATCGGAGGTTTTGTATGAAAGCTATAATTTGTGATTTGGATGGTTCTTTGATGCCACCAAGCAGTGGACTATATGTCAGTGAAAAAGTAAAAGAAAAATTAATTGAAATTCAAAAACACGGAATCATGGTTGTTTTAAATTCAGCCAGGATCATTCAAGGGGTATACCCTTTAGCAAAACAAATTCAAATGGATGATTTTGGAGGATATGTTATTTCCTGCAATGGATGTCATGTAATGAATGTTAAGACCAATGAGACTGTATTCGAATATCAGATATCGAAAAAGGATGCTTTGTTTATCTGGCAAATTTGCATGAAACATGGCTTAAAACCTGGGATTTCTCAACCAGAGTATATGTTGGCAGAGGATTTTGCGATTGGATATCAGTTGGATCGCAATAATTGTGAAGTGGATTATTTATTAACAAGAATTCCAAAACAGTATATAGAAGGTCCTATCTGGAAATGTTGTATATCAGATACAAAAGAACAATTAGATGCTTGCTTTGAAGATGTAAAAAGTGAAATTGAATCATATTGTGATTTAAAAGTCATACGTAGCACACCAACAATGGTTGATATCATTGATAATAAGGTAGATAAAACTATAGCTGTGGATCGCTTGTTAAATAAGTTGAATATTAAATGGAGCGATATCAGTGTTATCGGAGATACGAACTCAGATCTTGGATGTATTCAAAAAGCAGGTCTTGGTGTAACTTTGGAAAATGGTAGTGAAGCTTGCAAAGATGCAGCTGATATGATCGTGCCATCTTGTTATGATGATGGATGTATTATGTGGCTGGATAGAATTTTGGAGGATCTTAGATGAAAATCATAGATATGCACTGTGATACGATCTTAGGATTGCTAGAGAAAGAACAAAAATATCAAGATGTTTCTCTTTATGCCAATGATCTTTGTGTTGATATTCAAAAATTAAAAGCTGGAGATTATCTGATTCAAAATTTTGCTTTATTTACCGACCAGAAAACTTTAGAAATACCTGAACATCAAACTATGAAATTGATGGATATGTATTATCGAATGTTAGAAGAAAATCAAGAATATATTGCACCTGTATTGCGCTATGATGATATAGAACGAAATGCTAAAGATGGCAAGTTATCTGCCATGTTAACTTTAGAAGATGGTGGTGTTGTCTTTGATGATTTGGCAATGTTAAGAAACTATTATCGACTGGGTGTAAGAATGATAGCTTTGACATGGAATTATGAAAATGGAATAGGCTTTCCTAATTTATCTATTAATGATATGGGAACAGATTATAAGCAGGTTAATTTCTTTCAGAGGGTGGATACAGTCAATGGCTTGACAGATTTTGGAATCGACTATATTCGTGAAATGGAACATTTAGGAATGATCATTGATGTTTCCCATTTAAACGATGCTGGTTTTTATGATGTATTGGATTATACAACTAAACCTTTTGTGGCTTCGCATTCGAATGCAAGAAGTATTTGTCCGGTTGCTCGTAATTTGTCGGATGATATGATTTTAGAACTGGCCAAACGTGGCGGTGTCATGGGGATTAATTTCTGTGGTGATTTTCTAGCTTTGCATGATCAAGAAAATGGTCCAAGTCGAATTTCAGATATGATAGAACAAATCAAATATATTAAAAACTTAGCAGGTATCGATGTTATTGGTTTGGGAACGGATTTTGATGGGATCAATTCAGAATTGGAAATAAAAGATGCTTCGCAAATGTCAAAATTAGCACAGGCTTTAAAAGAAGAGGGATTTAGCGAAGAGGAAATAGAGAAGATATTCTATAAGAATGTATTAAGAGTGTACAAGGAAGTGCTGAAATAGCATTTCCTTCTTTTTTTTATTTTTTTAGCACTTAAGACTTGATTCTGCCAAAAAATGTGTTATGATATTAGCAGTTAGATAAATAGAGTGCTAACTGATAGAATTTCATATAGAAATAAGGAGGCGATATTATGAAATACTATCCAGGATTTAATAGATTTGATTTATTTGATGATTTCTTCTCAGATGCAACAACAAAAACAGCTAATGTTTTAAAGACAGATATTCATGAAAAAGATGGATATTATGTTTTGAGCATGGAAGCTCCAGGTGTTAAAAAAGAAGATATTCAAATTGAATTGAAAGATGGTTATTTGAAAGTTACAGCTTCTAGAAACAGTTCTAAAGAAGATAAAGATGAAAAAGGACGCATTATCCGTCAAGAACGTTATTCTGGAAGCAGCTCTCGTAGCTTCTATGTAGGAGAAGGAATCAAACAGGAAGATGTTAAGGCAAACTTCGACAATGGAGAATTGATCATCTCAATTCCTACAGAAACTAAGAAAGTTGAAGAAGAAACAAAATTCATCCCTATCTTATAATCAAATCAGACATGTCATTAAGACATGTCTTTTTTTAATGAAAGAAAAAAGCTCCGAAGAGCTTTTATAGTAAATCGACAAGGTTTTGAATAAATTCATCATAATCTTTTGAAGTAAGGATTTTTTTAACATTTTCACTTTCGGAAAGAATCATGGTAATAGGTTCATAAATCTCATTGAACATATAACGTTCATTCTTGTTAAAGCACATCATAATGACAAGATTCACGGATTTATCGCTCCATTGAATTGGCTGGTCACTGATGATAATATTAATGCCAGTTTTATTAGCATACATTTTCATTGCGTGTGGAATTGCAAAATTACCGAAAGCAGTTGAAGAGATTCGTTCTCGTTCTAAAACTTCTTCTTTAAATGATGTATTGACGTATCCTTTATTTTTAAATTTTTGATACATATAATCAATGCATTCTATTTGTGTGTGAAGATCATTTTTTCTTTCAAAGAATTCAGGTAATATCATTTCTCTTAGATATTGATTGAATTCTTTTTTGTCTTTTTCTTTATGAAGTTCATCAATTTTTTGTTTAAGGATATCCTGATCTCTTTTAGTAACAAAGATATTGATCAAAACAGATGGAATTATTTGAGGTCTGGATAAAGGAATTGTGGAAATAATTAAATCAATATTTTGAATGGCTTCTAGTTCACTTTCATCTGTAACAATATATTTGACCAATAAATCATTGGAAAAATATTGGTTTAAAGTATCGGTTACTTTTTGATTGATATCATAATAATTAGGGCAGTATAAAGCAGCTGTGATCTTTGTTGTCAAGCTTTTTTGAGCTTCAATTGTACTTCCTAAATGAAATGCAATATAGGCGATTTCATCATCATTGATCGTAATACCGGTATACTCTTTGATTTCTCCAGCAAGGTTCACAGATAGATCATAAATCAAAGGACAGGATGATTTAATGCTTTCTGTTAATGGATTTTTAGAAAAGTAATCATTTTTAGAACGAACAAGAAGATTTCGAATATGCAAAGCAAAACGAATCAAAAACTCAGGTTCACTTAAATCGATATAATAGAAAGCATTTACATTTTCAATCAATATCTTTACAAGATCTAAGCAATCTTTTCCGACAAACTCTTCCAAGTTTCCAACAGTTATGCTTTTATAGTCGATCGTTGTAGCACGAGAAATAATAAGTAGAGTCATCTCATAGATTTCAGCATTGCTGAATTCAATATTGAAGTGTTCATTCAACTTTTCAGCTATTTCCTGTGCAAGAGCATATTCATGTAATCTAACCCCAGGTAAAGAATCCACATTCTGTTTATTAATATTATCATTGATGATCCTGTCGACTGCAATTGTGACATGTAAAACTAAGTTGATCAAAGAATAATCATTGATAAAATAGTGATATTTATCAAAAACTTCTAAGATCGTTCTACGAATAAAATCAATATCGATATCCATGAATGCATGTTGTAAAGATTCGATATTTACAAAGTTAACGTTGCTTTCATCATACAGGATCGTACTTAGCATCTTTCGTTTATTTTTCTCTAGTCCAGAACATTCGATAAAATCACCTTTTGTGATCAGTTGCAAATCAAATTTTTGTAGTCGATGTTTTACTTTGGTCAACTCATTTTTAAGTGTGGACATTGAAATAAAAAGTTCGTCACAAAGATCATAAGTATCCAGGGTAACATGAGAATTATGGTTAATAAGTTTATTTATGATATAGGAAACTCTTTCATCAGAAGTTTGAGGGATATGATTGGTATTATCGGCTAAGATCATTACACCTACTTTTGAGTCAATTCGATAGCCTTCGTATGATGATTGTATCGTGTTAGGGAATTCTTCATTTATTTCTCTTACATAATTTTTGACGCTACGTACAGATACATCCAATCTTTCAGCCAAGTTGGCAGAAGTTCTAGGTTGAGCTTCAAGTAACAGCTGGATGAGCTTTTTTAGCTTAGGCTTCATATTATACCCCTTTCCCTGAAACGACACACAAAAAAATAAACGATTTTTCGCTAGGAATATCATAATGTCTGCGTCTGTATAAATCCAACAGACTTTTGCACCCTCTGAATGCAATTAATTATTTGCCCCTAAGGCAGGCAAAAGATGAGTGGAGAACGCTTTCATTTTTTATCATAATGACAGTGTAAAAGTTATCACACTGTTAAGAAAGGAAGATCAAAATGAAAAAATTAAGTGTATTACTTGTTTGTGGATCTGGAGCAAGTTCTGGATTCATGGCAGCAAACATGCGTAAAGCTGCAAAGGCGAAAGGGTTGGATATCGATATCAAAGCACGTAGTGAATCTGAAATTGAAAACTACATTGATGATATCGATGCATTGATGGTAGGCCCACATTTAGCTTACATCCTTGATGAAGTAGAAGAATACAAAAATGGAAGAGATGTTAAAGTGATTCTAATGAAACCTGAATACTATTCTACATTGGATGGAGCTAAAGCTATCGATCATTTATTAGAAGAAATGGAAAAATAAAATTAAGGAATAAAAATTAGAGAGAGGAAACATAATTATGCAAAAATTAATTAATTGGCTCGAAACTAGTTTTGCGCCAAAAATGAATAAGATTGCTCATAATATTTGGGTTGTAACAATCAAAGATTCGGTAATGCAAGTATTACCATTTATCTTATTAGGCTCATTGTTCTGTGTTGGAACAGTTTTAGAATCATTTATTACTTTACCATTCTCCTTCTGGACACCATTTGGTTGGACAATGGGAATGATTTCAGTGTTAGTTGCGTTCTTGATTCCATTTAATTTCTGTGAAAAGAAACGTTTAAGAAAACAACGTTTGATTGCTGGTGCAACAGGTTTGATTTTATTCTTTATTTCAATTACTCCAGAAATCGTAGCTGAAGGTGAACCAGGATTTGGATCAAGTGCATTTGGTGCAGGTGGTATGTTCTGTGCCATGGTTACAGGTGTAATTGTTTGTATCGTATTTAATCTATTTGGAAAATTCTCTTTCTTCAAAGAAGATAGTGCTATTCCAGATTTTGTTCGTCAGTGGTTTGATGCATTGTTACCAATTGGTATTGTTATTTTTGGTGGATTCTTATTAGTGCAAGTTGCAGGTGTTAACTTATATGCAATCGTAACAAATTTCTTTATGCCTTTGCAGAGCATTTTGAATACTTGGTATGGATTTATTTTATCTGGTTTCATTTACTGCTTTATTTACTCTATGGGTATCTCTTCTTGGGTTCTTACTCCAGTTACAGAACCAGTAAAACTTTCAAGTATTGCAGCCAACTTAGCTATGGTAACAGCTGGTACAGCTTCTGTTGCATCAATGAATTTGTATACAGAAACTTTGATGTACACTTGCTACATGTGGATTGGTGGTATTGCATGTACATTCCCATTGGTAATCATGTTGGCATTCTCAAAATCAAAACAATTAAAATCTTTAGGTAGAGCTTGCTTAGGACCTGCTATCTTTAATATCAATGAACCAGTTGTATTTGGTTGTATCGCATGGAACCCTATTATGATGCTTCCAATGTGGATTATTGGTATCGTGATTCCTGCATTTACTTGGTTCGGATGTAAAGTTCTTCAGTTTGCACCAATTCCACGCATTCAGTTTGAATTATGGTATTGTCCATATCCAATTTCTACATGGATTGCATCTCAAGGATCTCTAACCGCAATTATTTGGGTAATCTTAACATTCTTATTAGCAGCTTTGATTTGGTTCCCATTCTTTAAAGCTTACGAAAAACAGTGTATTGAAGAAGAAGCAAATAACGGTTAATTATCAGGAGGATAGATTGGTATGAATGAAGAAGTAGTACAGTCTGCTATGGCCATTATCCTAAATGCAGGCGATGCACGTGTAGCGTGTAAAGAAGCATTGGATGCAATTGCGGCTTTCGACTATGAAACAGCAGAAGAAAAGTTAAAAGTATGTCATGAAAAGATCACTGTAGCTCATAAAGTACAGACTGATGCGATTCAAGATGAAACACGTGGTGAAAAAAGTGAATATTCACTCTTGTTTGCACATGCGCAAGATACATTAATGACAATTTACAGCGAAATTAACATTGCTAAACAATTGTTGAAAATTTTTAAAGCATACGAAACACGCATTGCTGCATTAGAAAAATAGGAACGTAAAGGATTTCAGGCAATGAAATCCTTTCTTTATAAATAGGAGGAAAAATAAAATGAGTAGAGTACCAACAGGATTTCCAAAAGATTTTTTGTGGGGTGGCGCTGTCGCCGCTAATCAGCTTGAAGGAGCTTATGATATTGATGGTAAAGGAATGTGCGTTGCAGATATCAATGAATTTAGAGATGATGTAGATATTACTAAAAAATACAATGAAGAATTGGATACTAAATTTGTTGTTGAGGCAATGAATGCTGGCCATGGTGATGGAAGAATATTCCCAAAAAGATGGGGAATCGATTTCTATCATACATATAAAGAAGACTTAAAGCTTTTGGCAGGATTAGGTTTAAAAACATTTAGAACAAGTATCAACTGGGCAAGAATTTTCCCAAACGGGGATGATGAGAGTCCAAATGAAGCAGGATTGAAATTCTATGATGAATTAATTGATGAAATCATTAAGAATGGTATGGAACCGATGATTACAATTTCTCATTATGAGATGCCTTTGAATCTGACTTTGAAATATAAAGGATGGTATTCTCGAGAATTGATTGAATTCTTTGAAAAGTATTGTAGAACTGTTTTTGATCGATATGCAGGAAAAGTAAAATATTGGATCATTGTCAATCAAATTAATTTAATTGGACATGAATCCTTCAATCATTTAGGAATTGCCGAAGATAAAGTAGACGATCTTCAAAGTGCAAAATATCAGGCAGTTCACAATGAAATGGTATCTTGTGCAAGAGCTACAAAATATGCCCATGAACATTATCCTGAAATGCAGATTGGTATGATGCTATGCGGGGGCTATAATTATGCAGCTACATGTAAACCAGAAGATCAGCTTGCTGCATTAAAGCACAATCAGATGGAATTCTTCTATTCAGATGTATTACTTCGTGGATATTATCCAGGATATGCATTCCGTTTCTTTGAAGATAAGGGAATTCATGTAGAGTTTGGTAAACATGATGAAGAAGATTTAAAAAATACATGTGATTTCTTCTCTTTCTCATATTATTACACACGTATAGTTACTAAAGAGAGCTATGAAAATGGCAATGAAGCTATTCGTAATAAAGAACTTCCAGCTAATGAGTGGGGTTGGACATTTGATCCAATTGGATTACGTATTTCATTAAATACTTTCTGGGATCGTTATCAAAAACCAATTTACATCACTGAAAATGGTAGTGGATACTACGATAAATTGGAAGATGGAAAAGTACATGATCCTTATCGTGTAGAATTCTATCGCAATCATATTGAACAGATGAAAGAAGCAATTAAAGATGGTGTAGATCTTCGTGGATATTATGCCTGGGGTCCAATTGATATCGTATCTTGTTCATCTAGCGAAATGTCAAAACGTTATGGATTCATCTATGTGGATCTAGATGATTATGGAAAAGGTACAGGAAAACGTATCAAAAAAGACAGTTATGATTGGTATAAAAAAGTAATCGCGACTAATGGAGAAGATCTTGACTAATTAAAAAAATATTTGGCGTGGGTTTCCACGCCAAACTTGATAATGTGTAAAGTTTTTAACATTTTGATTGAATAGAGAGGTTATGACTATGGATAGTTTACCAACAGGATTTCCTAAAGATTTTTTATGGGGTGGTGCTGTAGCTGCCAATCAATGTGAAGGTGCATGGGATGTAGATGGAAAAGGAGTTTCCATGGCTGACATTGAAGAACTTCCATTAGAGTATTCAAGAACGAAAGTTGTTGGATTCAAACACACAAAAGAGGAAATTATTTCTGCCAGCAAAGATACATCAAAGTATTACCCTAGAAGAAAAGGTATTGATTTTTATCATACATATAAAGAAGATCTTGCTTTAATGAAAGAAATGGGGTTTACGTGTTTTCGAACTTCATTTAACTGGGCAAGGATTTTTCCAAACGGTGATGACGAAGTTCCTAATGAAGCAGGTTTAAAATTCTATGATGATCTTATAGATGAGATGTTAAAAGATGGTATACAGCCTGTTATGACTATCTCTCATTATGAAATGCCAGTTCATTTGATCGTTGAATATGGTGGATGGTATTCCAAAAAGGTGCTGGAATGTTTTGTGAAATATTGTCGTGTCTTATTTGAAAGATATCATTCAAAAGTTAAATATTGGATCGTGTTTAACCAAATAAATTCTTTAGGTGGCTGGGGAGAATTTGCTTCTTTAGGAATGTTAGAGGATGGGTATGAAGATTGGACCAGTGCCTTATATCAAGGCACGCATCATCAATTTGTTGCAAGTGCTATGGCTAAGAAAATAGCACATGAAATTGATCCTGGTATGCAAATTGGTATGATGCTTGGAGATGATGCAACATACTATGCAACAAGCAATCCAAAGGATGTTTTTGCCAATACACAATATATGCAAAGAACGGTCTATTTCTACAGTGATGTTTTAGTTCATGGAGAATATCCAGGATATATGCTTCGTTATTTTAAAGATAATGATATTCATGTAAAGATGTGTCAGGAAGAATTAGATTTAATTCGCAATAACACAGTAGATTTCCTTTCTTTCTCTTATTATCACACAAAAGTCATCAGCGCAAAATTTGACAAGCCACAAGACAATCCATATCTAGAACGTTCTATCTGGGGCTGGTCAATTGATCCAATTGGATTTAGAAATTCTTTGAATCTTTATTGGGATCGTTATCATATGCCAATGTTTATTGCGGAAAACGGATTAGGTGCCTTAGATACAGTCGTAAATGGAAAAATTCATGATACATATCGCATCGAGTATTTAAAGGCTCATATTGAGCAGATGAAAGAAGCTATTAAAGATGGAGTTAAAGTATTTGGTTATGCATCATGGGGACCAATTGATATCATTTCTTGTTCACAAGGTGAAATGAGTAAACGATATGGATATATCTATGTTGATCAGGATGATAGAGGAAATGGTACAGGAAAGAGAATTCGTAAAGATAGTTTTTATTGGTATCAAAATGTTATTAGAACAAACGGAGAAGAATTAGAATTTAAAGGAGAATAAAAATCATGAAACAAATGCCAACAGGATTTCCAAAAAATTTTTTATGGGGTGGCGCAATTGCAGCCAACCAGGCAGAAGGTGCTTATGATGAAGGTGGAAAAGGACTTTGTGTAGCGGATATCTTAAAAGTCCAGGATAAAGGAAGCTTAAAGAAAAAATCAAATAAAGAGGCGACAACAGAAAGTATTGAATTTGCTTTAAAAGATACAGAAGGATACTATCCAAAACGTTATGGAATTGATTTTTATCATACATATAAAGAAGATTTGAAATTATTAGCTGGAACAGGGATGAATTCTTTTCGAACAAGTATAAACTGGGCAAGAATTTTCCCAAATGGTGATGATGAAACACCAAATGAAGAAGGCTTACAATTTTATGATGATTTATTTGATGAAATGCATAAAAATGGTATGGAGCCTTTGGTAACTTTATCTCATTATGAAATGCCATTAAATATAGCTTTAAAATATAACGGATGGTATTCAAGGGAAACTATTGATATGTTTGTGCGTTATGCCAAGACAGTATTTGAACGCTACAAGGATAAAGTTAAGTATTGGATCACGGTCAATCAAATTAATTTAATTCACCATGAATCTTTTAATCATCTTGGTATTCCTGCCGATAGAGTAGAGAATCTTTGGGAGGCAAAATTTCAAGGAATACATAATGAATGTACAGCATGTGCTTTGGTTACAAAAATTGGTCATGAAATCAATCCGGATTTTCAAATAGGCATGATGGTTTATGATGGATTAAGTGAACCATTGACTTGCAAGCCAGAAGATGTGTTTGCGAATATGAAACGAAATCAAATGGAATATTTCTTTAGTGATTTATTGATTCGTGGAGAATATCCAGGTTATGCGATTCGTTTCTTTAATGAAAAAGGTTTTAATCTAGACATTCGATCAGATGATGAAAAAGTTTTAAAAGAAAATACAGCTGATTTCTTGGCAATTTCTTATTACTATACGATCTGCTCCAGTGCTGAAAGTATGAAGTCTTATGGCGTTAATGAAGATGGAGCTTTGATGAATCCACATCTTGATGCAAGTGAATGGGGATGGGCAATTGATCCTTTAGGATTAAGAACAGTCTTGAATTACTATTATGATCGTTATCAAAAACCGATTATCATTGCGGAAAATGGATTTGGAACTTTTGATAAAGTGGAAGAAGATGGCACTATCCACGATTCAAGAAGAATTATGTATCTTCGTGAACATGTCAAGGCATTAAAAGAAGCCATTAAAGATGGTGTCGAGGTAATCGGTTATTATCCATGGGGACCAATTGATATCGTATCTTGCTCATCCAGCGAAATGTCAAAACGTTATGGATTCATCTATGTGGATTTAGATGATTATGGAAAAGGTACTGGAAAACGAATTAAGAAAGACAGTTATGATTGGTATAAACGAGTTATTGAATCTAATGGAGAAAATTTAGAATGATGAAAAAAGCTGTACAAACTGTTTTAGCTATAGCAACAGCCGTTTTATTAACAGGTTTAGGTGTTGCCTTGTTTGTACATGCCAATTTGGGAAGTGATACAATTACTGTTTTTGTGGATGGTTTGCATCGTACATTGAATGTTAGTTATGGTACGGCTTCCAGGATCTACAATGTCATTATGTTGATCATCGCTTTAATTGTATCTTTTAAAAATATTGGATGGGCAACGATCATATATGCATTGACTGTAGGCTTTGCGATGGATTTTTTTGAAGTATTATTAGCTCCATTAAATATCGTAAATATGAATATCTTGATTCGACTTCTTGTTGCTTGTTTAGGACAGATTTGTTTTGGGTTGACATATGCCTTGTTGATAAAATATCGTAAAGGCATGAATCAAGTCGATGCGATAGCTTATGCAATCGTAAATAAGACAAACATTTCTTTTAAATGGATTCGAACAGGAGCTGATGTTGTATTATTGGTCATTGGCTGGTTATTAGGTGGTGTCATTGGAATTGGATCGGTTATTGCGATGAGCACCACAGGAATATTGATCGACTTTTTCTTAAAAATTTTAGGAACAGAAACAGATAAGATGAGTTAGACAAATTGAAGGAGAGTATTACTATGATCAAGATGTTGGCATTTGATGTTGATGGTACGATTACGGCAGGTAATAATGAGATTACACCGAGATTAAGAGCTATTTTCGTTCAGCTTGAGAAGAAAGGATTGAAGTTGGTTTTAGCAACAGGAAGACCGTATGAAGATCTATATCCTTTGAAAAAGAAGAATGATTTTTTTCCTGCAACAGTTTTGTTGAATGGGGCAATGGTTAGAGATGAAAAGGATAATAAGATTTTTGCCCATTATATGTCTAGTGATCTAGTAGAAGCTGTCTGCAAGATTCTTCAACAATTTGATGTTCCTTTTGTGTGTTTTACAAAAGATAAAAATGTTGTATATCAAAGTTCAAAGCAAACATATGGTCAAGTATTAGGCATTTATTTGCCAGATTCAGAATTGGAAATGCATGGCTTGATCGATAGTCTAGTATCCGTTGAAGAAACAGATTTTAACTATGAGGAAACATTAAAGATTGAAGCTTTGTTTGAGGATATATCTTTGGTTGACCAGGCTCGAGAAGCATTGAAAGATGTAACGGGTATTGATGTAGTGAGTTCGATGAATTTTAATTTGGAGATCACACCAGATTACATCAATAAAGCAAATGCATTACAGGAGTATGTAAAATACGAAGATATAAATGAAGATGAAGTTATGGTTTTTGGCGATAGTGAGAACGATCGTTCTATGTTGGAAGCATTTAAACATTCTGTTTTGGTCAAAAATCCAAATAATGATTTTAAAGTAAATACAAAATATATTGCGCGCTCTTGTCAGGAAGACGGAGTAGCTGAATTTTTAGAAAACTATTTTGAATTGAGAGGTAAAAAAGCATGAAAGAAGTTCCAAAGGGATTCCCTAAGGATTTTTTATGGGGTGGAGCTGTAGCAGCCTGCCAGATTGAAGGAGCATATGATGTAGATGGAAGAGGTCTATCAACATCGGATATCCATGCGTATGATAAGAATATGGATCGTGCTCATATTGAAAAAGAAGGCGGAGGGACCTTAGCTGGAATCAAAGCAGCAGTTGAAGACAAAGAAAGTTATTTTCCAAAACGTTATGGAATTGATTTTTACCATACGTATAAGTCAGATTTGGCTTTGATGAAGGAAATGGGATTCAAAGCTTTTAGAACCAGTATTTCCTGGTCTAGAATTTATCCAAATGGAGATGAAGAAACTCCAAATGAAAAAGGATTGGAGTTCTATGATCATTTGATCGATGAAATCATTAAAGATGGTATGGAACCAGTTATTACGATGTCTCATTATGATATCCCTCTTCATTTAGTTACGGAATATGGTGGGTTTGCAAATCGAAAAATGATTGATTTCTTTGTTCGCTATGCTACAACATTGTTAGAACGTTTCAAAGGCAAAGTCAAATACTGGATCGTTTGTAATCAGGTGAACCTTGTTCCAACAGTTCAGTTTGGTTCTCTTGGTATTTATGATGACCAGGCAGAAAATATGGAAGAATTGATGTATCAAGCGGTACACAATCAGTTTGTTGCTGGAGCTAAAGTTGTAAAACTTGCCAAAGAAATAGATCCAGATGCGATCATGGGAACAATGGTTGCCGATGGTACGATGTATCCGGCTACATGTAATCCAGAAGATGTTGTATTAACGATGAAGAAAAATCGTATGCAGTATTATTTCACGGATGTACAGTTAAGAGGAGAATATCCTGTTTATGCACTGCGTTATTTTAAAGAAAATAATATCTCGATCCAGATGGAAGAAGGCGATGAAGAGCTTTTAAAAGAGAATCCAATGCAGTTTTTAGCAATTTCTTATTATTACACCAAAATTGTAGACAGTACTAAAAATACCATTAAAGCATTTGATGGATCACAAAATCCATATTTAAAACCAACACCATGGGAATGGCGTGCAGATCCATTAGGTTTATATAATTCTTTATCTCAATATTGGGATCGTTATCAAGTTCCATTAATGATTGCAGAGAATGGTTTGGGTGCTTTAGATAAAATTGAAGAAGATGGAAGTATCCATGATGAGTATCGTATTGAATATTTACGTGAACATATCAAACAATTAAAAGAATGCATTAAAGATGGTGTAGATGTTATCGGATATCTGAGTTGGGGACCAATTGATATCGTATCTAGCTCCAGTGCTGAAATGTCTAAACGATATGGATACATCTATGTTGATTTAGATGATTTTGGCAAGGGAAGTGGAAAACGTCTAAAAAAGGATTCTTTCTATTGGTACAAACATGTAATTGAAACAAATGGAGAAGATTTATAATATAAAATGAGGAATTCAAACGAATTCCTCATTCTTTATCTTTAATTTTTTTCTAAAAACTGTTAAAATAATTAAGCACATATGGCGCGTTCGGCAAGCGGTTAAGCCACAGCCCTCTCAAGGCTGTATCACGGGTTCGAGTCCCGTACGCGCTACCATCTGTCTATTAAGCCTTTATTTAAAGGCTTTTTATTTGCTTTTAACGCTTAATATGTAGATATAACACAGGATATTATAGAATTAGAGAGTCAAGATTAATTAAGAATAATATTGCGTTGTCTATGATATATAAATTGAAGAATATTTTTTAATATGAATAACATGAGAATTTCCAAGATAGAGAATATGAGAATGGCAACGGGTAAATAAAATAATATTCCAACAAAATTATAAATCATTTGAATAATGGGAATGGATGAAGGAAAACCCACAAAAAGATAATCAGAATGAAGAAAATAATTCACTCCCATCGCAATTGTTGTTAAGAAAGCTAATAAAGGGATATTAAATTTTAAATCTTGAAAACTTAAAGATTTAAGTTGTCTTAACTGCATGACTCCCATAAACGTAATTGTTCCATGAGAGATGAAGAAATAAATGACACGATAAGAGAATGTTTGATTGATTGAGGCAATGGTTGCCGGATAACATAAGGCAATCAATGCGCCAAGCATATTATTGACTGCGATAAAATGTCGCAGTTTTTCATTATCCAGCCAGAATGCCAGGAAGGATGTCCAGATACAGATAGAACACAAATGCAAAGGAAGAATCTCCGTAAAGATAGGGTATGGGCATTTGAAAATGTTCCAGATGTAATAGATGAATTCACCAAAGATTAAACTGGCAGATACGATCTTTTCAATTCTTTTGATTTTTTCTTCAGGATAATCTTTAGATACTTTAAGCCCTAGATAGATGCAGCAAATAATCAAGATGATAAATAATAGATGGGTTGTTGAGAACATCATAAATGGATGCTTAGCCGGATCGTCAATTGTATAATATCCAAAAAAGTCCATAATTTTCTCCTTTCAACAATTGTATTTTATCACATTCAAATTGAAAGATTGTTTGATTTTTGTAAAGTATGATTGTGTTATTTCATCAAATTGATATGAATAGTGGTAGAATATTATAAGCAATCGATAAGAGGTGAGACCATGCGACTTTTACATAGGAATGAACTTGATTTTATTGGTTTGGATATTCGTACGATTAATTTATCAAAACGATACTTTGAGAGTGGAGCCATTCAATTGCTGCATATTGAAGAAGTGGAAGATCCGTATGGTGTATATCATGATGTCTCAGCTGTATTAGAAGTTCATGGGCATTTGAATGAATGTTCTTTTCGCATCAATGATTATATGGAGATTGAAAATGAACAATGTGATTGTCCTTGGGGAAGTTATGGCATCTGTGCTCATATAGGGGCTGTAATCCATATGATTTCATTAATGACATTTGATGCATTCCCTTACCATTATCAGAAAACGACTAGTACGCTTCAAAAATATTTGTTAGATAAAGAAGAAAAAAGAAAAGAAGCAGAACTTCTGAGACAAAAGATGATCATGAAAAGAAGAAAGAATGAATCTAGGAAAATGATCGATCAATTTCAAAGAAGTTATCAGGAACGATTAAACTTTATAGTAAAAAAAGAATCTTATCATTTGATTCCTAATTTTATCTTTGATGAAGACAGGCTTCTGATTGGTTTTCAAATTGCACGGGATAAACCATATATTATAAAAAATCTATATACATTTATCGATAATTTAGACAATCATGAAACAGTGCGATATGGGAAGTTTCTTGAAGTCTATCATGATATCAATAGTTTTGATGAATTATCTAAAAAATGGATCGAATTGATTAAAACTGAGCATAGACCTCAAACTAGTCTTTACTATACGCGAATGTATGAAGGGTATTATGATTCTAATCGATATTTAAAGATTGATAATGAAAACGTCCATAAATTCTTTGATTTTTTTAAAGATGAAAAAGAGATCGATCTAACCTTTTTAGAAGAAGAATTTACTTATCCAATAAAGATATCAGAGAATGAGTATAGTTATATTATATCTAAACAAGATAGTCTTGATCTAATTGAAGGGAAAGACGCCTATTATTTGATATCGTATGATCAAATTGTTCGATACCCTGTTGAAAATTACAGCAATTTAAAAGAATTTATTTCGGCCATTTCTTTAGAACCATTATATGTTGATAAAGATGATTTTACATCTTTTGAACATTATGTCTTAAGCCCAAATAAAAAGTATTTGGATATAAAAGATGAAAGAAAGAAAAAGCTTGTTTCTGTATTTATTCCTAAATCATTTAAAGTATATGGTGATTTGTTTGATGATGATACTGTTGTGTTTCATGCAGTAGGAATAGATGAAGATCAGGAAGTAGAAATCATTAAAAATGATCATTTTCAACCTAGCCTTCAAAGTGATTTGATCAAAACGATTTTGGAAAATGAAACAGATTATATTGAAGAGCACAAAGCATATTTTAATTTAGATAGACCAGAAACTTTTGAACTAATCTTAGAAGGTACAAAGATTTTGTCACAGTATTGTGAAGTGTTTGTATCTGAAGAATTAAAGAAATTAGGAAAAAGTACAAAATATAATTTGCACGTTGGTGTAAGTTTTGAAAATGATTTATTGGAAATAAATCTTGAAAGTGAAGATTTTGATGTCAATGAAGTGGATGCCATCTTAAAGGCATATCATAAAAAGAAAAAGTATTTTCGTTTGAAAAGTGGATTGATGATTCATCTTGAAAGCAATGAACTTGATGAATTAGATAGTTTTATGCAGGAATATGATCTGAAATCCAAAGACTTTCATGATGGGAAACTGGTCATGGATAATTATCGAGCTTTAAGTTTAGATAAACGATTAGATCAGATGAATTTTATCAAAATTACTAAAGACGATTCTTTGAGTCAATACATCAAAGGGTTTGAAAATATGTCCAATCAGGTTGAAATTGATGATCAATATAATGATGTGTTAAGACCTTATCAAAAGGTGGGAACAAGATGGTTGTTGACTTTATACAGTTATAATCTGAATGGCATCTTAGCGGATGAGATGGGCTTAGGTAAAACGTTGCAGGTTATTGCCATGCTGGATTCTATACGAGATAAAAATAAGACAAGTTTGGTGGTATGCCCAGCTTCTTTGATTTATAACTGGGAAGATGAGATTGCCAAATTCTCAAAAACACTGAACTGTATCAGTATCACAGGAGCAAAAGCAAAAAGAACATTAGGAATTCAAAATTATCGAGATTATGATCTTTTGATTACATCGTATGATTATTTAAGAAGGGATGTAGATTTATATCAGGATCATGAATTTGAATGTATCATCTTAGATGAAGCTCAGAATATTAAAAATCAAAAGACAAAGAATGCCCAGTTTGTCAAAAGGTTAAAGGCAAATCATAGAATTGCCTTAAGTGGAACACCTATTGAAAATTCTTTGGCAGAATTATGGTCAATTTTTGATTTTTTGATGCCCGGTTATTTATATTCATATCATTATTTTAAACAGGAATATGAAATTCCTATTACGCTTGATGAAGATGAAAAAACAACAAAGAGACTTAGAAATTTGGTAAATCCTTTTATTCTAAGAAGAACGAAAAAAGAAGTATTAAAAGAATTGCCAGATAAAGTTGATCACAAGTATATGTTAGAATTTAGTGCTTCAGAAAAGAAGCTATATCTAGCCAATCTTGCGATGGTCAACAAAGAAATGCAGGCAAAGATGAAAGAGGTACATTTTGATCGTATTGCCATTTTGGCGATGTTGACAAAGCTAAGACAAATTTGCTGCGATGCACGATTAGTCTATGATAATATCAAAGAACCTTCTACTAAGATCAATGCAACGATCAGTTTGATCAAAACATTGACAGAAAACAACAAAAAGATCTTATTATTTTCAGCATTTACTTCATTATTAGATTTAGTCAGCAATCAACTGGATAAGGAGCAGATTTCTTATTATATGTTGACGGGCAGCACAAATAAGGAAGAAAGAAGAAAACTTGTAAACAATTTTAATGAAGATGATACAAGAGTATTTTTGATTTCATTAAAAGCAGGTGGCACTGGTCTTAATTTAACGAGTGCGGAAGCAGTGATCCATATCGATCCATGGTGGAATCTTTCTGCTCAAAATCAGGCAACAGATCGAGCACATCGTATCGGTCAAAATGCGAATGTACAGGTATATCGGATGATCATGAAAGATTCGATCGAAGAAAAGATATTGAAGATGCAGAAAAAAAAGGCAAACCTTGCCGATAGTTTTGTGGAAGGCAATGATGGCTCTTTATCTAAAATGTCAAAAGAAGAAATATTAGATTTATTCAAACGATAAAAAAAGAAGACTGTTTAGTCTTCAAATGGGCGTATGCGATAAGTGACGTTTAAATCACTGCAAATTTTTTGGCATTGTTCTTCTTCCTGTGGTGTAATTGTTGTCGCAACTGTGGTCATGACTACATTAGGAATGTGTTTTGTACATTTTTCAGCAAAATCTAGCATTGAATCAAATGCTTTTTCACCAAACTTACTGCGAACGATCTTATGATATTCCTTGGCATCTGGGGTATTTAAACTGATTGAAATTGTATCAATAAGTCCTTCAAATTCAGGTGTAATATCACGATCATGAATAAGATTGCCTAATCCGTTTGTATTGATTCGAATTGGATTTGGGTAATGCGCTTTTAAGTATTTAGCTACCGGAAGCAATACATCAAGCGCTTCGGTTGGCTCGCCAAAACCGCAGAATACGATTTCTTTATATTGAGAGAGATCGTATTTTTTAAATTCATCGATAACTTCTTCGACTGTTGGTTCTTTCTTTAACCATAAAGTTCCTGAATCATCCATATGATCACGTGTCTGTCTTAAACAGAAAGTGCAGGCACAAGGACAACGGTTGGTCAAATTTACATAAAGATTGTTATAAACTTTGTAAAGAATTGTCATGTTATCTTACCTCTTTTCTTTTTATACTTTTAGTGTTTGCAGCAGCTCTTCAAAACACACGCCATCCGTTACGGGTATATCCATTTCAATGGATTTCAAGATACATTTCTTGATAAAGTTAGATGCTTTCTTGACCGATTTGTCAAATGGTACTTGATTAACGGCATCGGCAGCTATGATAGACGAGAATACATCTCCGGTTCCTGAGCGTTGTGTTCCAACACGATGACAGCGTAAGATTTTAGGGGATTTTCCTTTTTCATAACAGAAGTTTGCGATGAATTCTTTTTGCACGATACCTGTGACAACGATTTTTTCTGGTCCTTTTTCAGCAAGTTCTTCGGTCATTTTTTCCAGCTCGCTGATCTTCCATTTTTCCTGGTATGGTGTATCGGTCAAAATACATAATTCTGTTATGTTTGGTGTGATAATATCTGCATATTGAACGAGTTTTTTCATTTCTTCACACATTTCTTTTGTGTAGGTGGCATATATCTTTCCATAATCACCCATAACAGGATCTACAATTATTATATTCTCTTTTGTCTTAAAGTCTTTAAAAAATTGTGTAACGATTTCGATTTGTTTTTTGGAGCCTAGAAAACCGGATGTTATGCCATCAAATTGGAGTCCTAATTTTTTCCATTCATTGATATATAGAGGCATTTTATCCGTATAGTCGTCAAAGAAGAAACTGTCAAAACCTGTATGATTGGAAAATATAGATGTAGGTAAGGGACAACATTGTATTTTAAGAGTTGATATAATTGGTAAAGCGACTGCAATTGAGCAGCGACCAAATCCGGAAAAATCATTGATGACAGCTATTTTTTTTTGATTGTTATGTGACATGATAGACTCCTTGTTCATCTGTCATAAAATAGCATATTCTCGACATGACTTCAAGTTTACAGATTGTTTATAGAGATATTAAAGAATCTTAATATTATTGTTTTCATATCGTGCTATAATGATTATAAGGAATGATCTTATGAAATTTAATACATTTATCCATGATGTAAGAATTCTAAAAGCTTTAGATGCGTTGGGATTTCACGATTTAACATCTGTCCAACAAAATACGATTCCTGTCTTATTAGATAATAAGGACTGTATCGTTCAGTCAAAGACCGGAAGTGGTAAAACGGCAGCTTATGCTTTACCTATATTAGAAAAGATAATAATTGATCAAAAAGAACCACAGGCTTTAATTTTGGCGCCAACTAGAGAGCTTGTGTTACAAATTCAAGAAACATTTGATCATTTGGGTGTGTATAAGAAAATCAAAACAGTAGCTGTTTTTGGAAAACAGCCTTTTGCCTTTCAAAAAGAGGAACTATCTCAGCGTTGTCATGTTATAATCGCAACACCTGGTAGACTTTTAGAACATCTAAAGGAGCATACATTTGATTCAACAAAGATTCAATATTTAATATTGGATGAAGCAGATGAAATGCTGGGCTTGAATTTTTATCAAGATATTTTACAAATCATAGAATATCTATCCGATTCACGAATTAATTGTTTGTTATCGGCAACGATCAATGACTCAATAGAGAGTCTTTCTAAAGATATTCTAAATGATCCGATTTGGATCATAAATAATGACCAAGCTGATCAAATTGATCAAAGCTTTTACTATACAAAAATGGAAGATAAAGTATCCTATTTACTTCATCTTTTAGTCAAAGAGAAACCGGAAAGCTGTATTGTGTTTGCGAACACGCGACAGATGGTAGATGAAATATATGAACAACTGCAATCTAGACAAATTAGTGTCAATAAAATTCATGGAGGTATGTTGCAGGAAGATCGTCTGCGGCAAATGAATGCTTTTAAACAAGGAGAGTTTCGTATTTTAGTCAGTACAGATGTGGCAGCTCGAGGCATTGATATTCAAAAAGTAGATTTGATCATAAATTATGAAGTTCCAAATACTTTCTGGATTTATATCCATCGTATTGGACGAAGTGGAAGAATGAAAAATAAAGGGAAGGCAATTACGCTCGTATCCGATCAGGAAAAAGAAAAATATTTAGAAATCATAGATAAACTTAATCTTCCAGAGGATCTCAAAACAATTGAGCTACAGAATGAATATGATCTTTCCTGTCTATCAAAACCAGAAAGACAACTTGAGGATAAAACAAAGAAACTCAGAAAAGATATTACAAAGCTCTATATCAATGCGGGTAAGAGCAAAAAGATACGAGCTAAAGATCTTGTTGGAGCTATCATGAGCATAGATGAAATCGAATTTGATGATATTGGTATCATACAGATTCAGGAACATCAATCTTATGTCGATATTTTAAATGGCAAAGGCAAGATCGTATTAGAAGTGTTACAAAATAAGAAGATCAAGAATAAATCAGTTCGCGTTGAAGTGGCAAATCATTGATCTTCAGGAGGTATTACCATGATTGAGAAAAAAGATGTAACGATTACTCCACTTGGCTTACAAAGAAGATTGCATATTTATCTTCCTGATGACTATTATCAAAGTAAGGAAGCCTATCCTGTCATGTATATGTTTGATGGGCATAATCTTTTCTATGATGAAGATGCAACGTATGGGAAATCTTGGGGATTAAAAGAGTTTTTAGATCAATATGATAAGAAATTTATTGTGGTTGGACTAGAGTGTAATCATGAAGGCAATCAAAGAATCGTTGAATTCAGCCCTTATACATATTCAACTCATTATTGGGGAATGATCAAAGGAAAAGGGGCAGAACTTATGGAATGGATCGTGTATGAATTGAAACCTATGATTGATTCCACATATAGAACCATGCCATTTCGCGAGTGTACCGGTATTGGAGGAAGTTCTATGGGAGGTTTGATGGCTTTGTATGCGGTAATCAAATATAATCGTTTCTTTTCTAAAGCTGCCTGCTTATCTTCGGCAATCTTTGCGGGAAAAGATCAACTTCTTCATGATCTTCATAATACTAAGATCAACGCCGATACTAGAGTGTATCTAAGTTTAGGTAAAAAGGAAGCAAATTCTAATTATCTTCACCAACAAAGACTCTATGATAATATGGTTTTCTCAAATTATTTTAAAGACATAGGGGCAACAAGTATGTTGAATGTGATTGAAGATGGTAAACACGATGAATCTTCCTGGGAAAAAGAAAATAAGATATATTTTGATTTTTTATGGAAATAACCTGTGTTTTTGGCACAGGTTTTTTATTTCTGTAAAAAATTAACATTGAAGAATATATGTATGAATGCTATTCTTTAAAGGCAGATGGGAGCGGAGACAATGAAAAAAATCTATATTTCAGCCGATATCGAAGGAATATGGGGGAATGCGAATCCGGCATATACCATGGCTGGAAGTGAATTGTATGAAGAATATCGTCTCAATATGATCAATGAAGTCAATTTGGTCATTGATCTTCTTTTTAAATATGGAGCTAAAGAAGTTGTTGTAAATGATGGCCATGGAAACATGGATAATCTTTTGCCTTCTAGAATCGATAAAAGAGTTTCTTTTGTAAGTGCTAATGGAGCGTACAAAGAATTTGGTATGATGGAGGGATTGGATGATTCTTTTGATGGTGTTTGTCTGATTGGATATCATACTAGATCAAATACACCGGGGATCATGGCTCATACAATATGGGGATCAATGATCGAACATATTGAAGTGGATGGTAAAGAGTTGGGAGAAACAGGAATTAATGCGATCTTGGCCCATGAATATGGAGTTCCAATTGTTTTGATTAGCGGAGATGATAAACTTCATGTACAGTATGAAGAAGATATTGGGTACAAGACAAACTTTGTAGAAACAAAGAAAGCAATTAATTCACAGACTGCACTTTGCTGCAGCTGGGATACTTTAGTAAGTCAATATGAGAAGGCTATTCAAAAAGGGATGAATCAGGAATCAATAGAAAAAGAAAAAACATCGCATACAATGCGTATTCGTTTTCACTATATTCGAAATGCTGATTTTGTAAGCCGAATGGAAGAAGTAAAAAAAGTGGACAACTGTACAGTTGAAATCACAAAAGAAAGTTTTAAGGAATTATACAGGACAATGCGTTTTGTTATTAAGATATGCAATGCATTTGCCTAGAATATAGGGAGAGATTTGATGGATAAAAAGGCAAAAAATTCGAAGTTTTCAAGTCGTTTAGGCTATGTTTTGGCAGTGGCAGGTTCTGCCGTAGGGTTAGGGAACATATGGCGATTTCCATACTTGGCAGCTAAATATGGAGGAGGAATCTTCCTTCTTGTTTATTTGATCTTAACAGTAAGCTTTGGCTATGTTTTGATTGTTTCTGAAACAGCATTAGGAAGAATGACACAGAAGAGTCCAATTGGAGCTTTTAAAAGTTTTGGCCAGGGAATCTGGTATAAGATTGGTGGATGGATCAATGCCATAATCCCAATCTTGATCGTACCGTATTATTCTGTGATTGGCGGCTGGGTCATTAAGTATTTTGTGGAATATATTAAAGGAAATGTGAGTGTTTTAGCTCAGGATAATTATTTTAATAATTTTATTAGTGATTCTTTTAATGTTGAGTTTTGGTTTATAATTTTTGCGCTTTTTGCGTTTATTACAATACTAGGTGGTGTAAAAAATGGAATTGAACGATCTAGTAAGATTATGATGCCAATTTTGGTCGTTTTGGCAATCATGGTCGTTATCTATTCGGTAACAAGACCAGGCGCCATCGAAGGGGTTAAATATTTCTTGATCCCTAATTTTGAGGATTTTTCAATCATGACGATTGTAGCGGCCATGGGTCAGATGTTTTATTCGTTATCAATCGCAATGGGAATATTATATACATACGGATCTTATCTTGAAAAAGATGTAGATATCGAAAAATCGACTAAACAAGTTGAATTATTTGATACAGCTATTGCAATTTTAGCTGGTTTGATGGTTATTCCAGCTGTTTTCGCTTTTTCTACAGAGGCAGCTGAAAGCTTACAGGCAGGACCATCTTTGATGTTTATTACACTTCCAAAAGTTTTTGCGAGCATGGGAGCTGGAACGATAGCGGGAATTTTATTCTTCCTTCTTGTATTCTTTGCGGCTTTGACTAGTGCTATTTCTTTATTGGAAACAAGCGTTTCATCTTTATCGCAGCAGTTTCATATTTCAAGAAATAAGGCAATTGTTATTATGGCATTTGTGATGTTGGCTTTTGGAACAACTTCTTGTTTAGGTTATGGTGTCTGGGATTTCATTTCCATTTTTGGTATGGCATTCTTGGATTTCTATGACTTCTTGACAAATTCAATCATGATGCCAATTGCTGCACTGGCTACTTGTATCTTAATTATTAAGGTTGTAGGTTTCCAGAGAATTATTGATGAAGTTAAGATTTCCAGTCCATTTAAACGTGAAAAAATGTATGTGTTTTTTATGAAGTACTTAGCATCGTTCTTTTTGATCATTATCTTATTGAGTTCTGTTGCTTCTGTTTTAGGCATCATATCGATGTAGAAACGAGTTGGATATGTTAACTTATATTTCTGAATATGATTCAGCTTTGGGAAAAATCTATCTTGCCAGTAATGAAAAGGCACTGATTGGTCTTTGGTTTGAAAACCAGAAATATTTTGAAAGCACGATTCAAAATGAATGTATTGAAAAAGATACGCCTGTCTTAATTCGAACGAAAGAATGGCTGGATGTTTATTTTGATCACAAAGAGCCAGACTTTATCCCGGAAATTTCTTTTGAAGGAACCCCCTTTCAAAAGAAAGTATGGAATGAGTTGCTAAAAATACCTTATGGTAAGACCATAACTTATATGGATATCGCAAAAAAACTTGGGATTTCTTCTGCAAGAGCTGTCGGTCAAGCTGTTGGACGTAACCCAATTTCAATCATTGTTCCATGTCATAGAGTAATCGGAGCTAATCATAAGATCACTGGGTATGCAGGAGGAATTGATAAAAAAATAGCCTTGTTAGAAATCGAAGGCTATGATTTAACGATATTAAAATAAAGCACACAGTTTTAATGGCTGTGTGCTTTTAAACATTCTATTTCATCTGGACTTAGGGCCCTTGCCTGTCCAATTTCTAGATTTTTTAGCTCAAGTGGACCAAAACTAACTCTTTGTAAGTAGGTTACTTCACATCCAACTTTTTGAAACATTCGCTTTACTTGATGGAATTTCCCTTCGCAGATCGTCAGATATGCTTTATTTGTATCTAGGATTTCTAATGTAGAGGGTTTAGCGATAAAGTCATCCAGGTCCATAGGTTGATTGAATATTTCAACGGCATTTTCGGGTAAAGTACCTTCAAATTCAACATAATACTTTTTTTGTACATGTTTTTTTGGCGATAGTAGATCATGTGTGAGTTGTCCATCATTACAAACAAGAAGCAAGCCTTCTGTATCTATATCAAGACGTCCAACAGGATAAAGATCTTTTCTTATGCTGGGAATTAACTCCATGATTGTTGGATGTACATTATCTTCGGTGGCACTGACATAGCCAGAAGGCTTGTTTAAAATATAATACTCATATTGAATATAGGAAACGGGTGTATCATCTACATAGACAATTTGGTCTTCTTTTACTTGATGATCAGCTTTCTTGATTGTTTTTCCTTCAATCGTGACCCACCCATTTTTAATGATGTTTTTTACTTCGTTGCGGGTTCCATATCCCATATGAGATAGAAATTTATCAAGTCTCATTGCCATCGCCATCCTTTCGCATATTTATTCTTTATGATTCCTTTATCAATCTTTCCAAAGCCAAGAGGATATCCATTTACACAAATCAAGATCCAACCTTTTGTCTTTGTATCTAGATCTTTGATATCAATCGTTTCACCTTTTAAATATTTGATAACTCTTGTATCTTCAACGGATAAGTCAACTGTATTTTTAAATTGTTCTTTTTTTAGAGCTAGAGCTAAAGCTTGGCTTGGTTCAAAATGATTCTTTTTTAATTCTCCACAAATCAGACCAGAGCGTAGTAAGCGCCATTTTTTCTGTTCTGGTAGTTGTAATGGACTCCAGATGGCCTTTTCGTTTTTAATGATAAAAGATCCTTGAGAAAAATCAAACGTACAGAGATTTAAAAAATCTTTAAATGACTCAGGTAAAGATGTTTTTATATTTTGATATCTTTTTTGAGGGGTATCTCCATCTTTTTGTAGTAAAGCCACAAAATGCCCTTCACCATGAATTTTATGAGGATAAAGTCGAACGCATTCTTCCATATTTATACCACTAGAAAATCCTGGGCATTTAGGAATCGAAACAAGATGTATGTCTGGATGTCTATCTAAAGCATCTTGAATGACCTCTTCATTTTCTTTTACAGAGAACGTGCATGTAGAATATACGATCATACCTCCAGGTCTTAACATATCAATTGCGGATGAAAGAATCTCTTTTTGAATAGGTGGATAGTAAGTATCATCTCTTTGGATCCAACTGTTGATCAAATGTGGTTCTTTTCGAAACATTCCTTCTCCACTACATGGTGCATCAACCAGAATTTTATCAAAGGTTTGTGTAAATCTATTTGAAAGATCAATGAGGTCCTCACTGCATACCCAGGAATTATAAGAGCCGGATAGTTCCAGGTTTTTGATCAAGCCTTGACAGCGAGATGTACTGATATCATTGGATAATAATAGACCTGTATTATGTAGTTTGGCTGCAAGTTCTGTGCTTTTTCCTCCAGGTGCTGCGCATGTATCAAGTACAAGTTCATTTTCTTCTATTGGTAAAACCTGTGCCGGCAACATGGCAGAAGGCTCTTGAAGGTAATAAAGGCCGGCGTAGTAGTACGGATGTTTAGCAGGCTTTTGATCTCCTTCATAATAAAATCCATTATCTGTCCATGGAATAGGTGTTAAATCAAAAGGAGATATTTTAAGAAAGTCTTGTACACTAATTTTATTTGTATTTACACGAAGTCCATAATATCGTTCGTGTTCAAAACTTTGAATATATGCTTCAAATTCATCTTTTAGCAGTTCTTTCATCTGTTGGATAAAACTTTCAGGTAATTGAGTGACCATATTAAATCTCCTTTTTGTGCACCTCATTATAGCATAGAATGATAGAGTTGTTTTCATCTGTGGGATAAAAAGAACCTATATACAGAATTTTACTTTTCTGATTTGTCATCGATGTAATGTCATTCTTTTGTAAGAATTATTTGAAACAATATATGCATACGATAAAATATGTGCCTTGATAAGGAGGTCGGCTAAATGCGGCAGTTTACATTGAAGTTTGATGTAGGCCATCAAGGAAAGGAGCCTTTCAGAAATGTATTCTACAACAGAATTACTTCTGATCTTGTTGATCCTACTGGTATTCAGCTGAATATATCGGAAATGATCATCTTCTGATATAGTCACAATCAAGTTGTGATAAGCATCGACTTCTAAACAAGGCGAAAGGGAGAAGCTGGCACTCCTCCCTTTCTTTTTGCATCGATACAAGAATTATAAACTAGAGGCAAAATAATATCAATGATCTCCTTTTGATTTTTCAGCAGACTTCATTTATGGATGCAAGAGATTTCTTATTATAGCTTTCATTACAGATTCATCGATAATTCATATGCGCTTCGTACAGCTTCTAAAGCTTGAGCTGGTTGACTGGCATCACCAATACAGTAGGCTTCTACTTCCTCTTTGATCTCATCGTATAAATGATTTTGAGGTTTTACACCGGTTGCGTAAATGATATGAGTGAAACCACTTAATTTTGTAGGCTTGCCATAGCTTTCGACTTCAATCGCGTTATTGTTTATATTTAATACTTTGGTATGCGTCAAGATCTTTGTGCCATGCTGAGCTAAACGCTGCATGGTTGGAACTAGATTGTTTGGTACCATGCCTTGGCCAATTGAATCAGTCATTTCAATAATGGTTGTCATCATAGGCCCTTTGGCATTGATCGTTAGATATTCAGCGGTTTCGATTCCGACCATACCACCACCGATGATAGCAACATTGCCACCAGGGATTGATACTTTTTCTGACAAGACATCATGTGCATTGATGCTATCTTTAGCAGCAAAACCAGGAAGGTGAGGAGTAGCACCAGTAGCGACAATAACGATATCTGGTTTATTTTCTTTGATCGTATCGCTTGTGACTTCTTGATTTAGTAGAATATTTACATTGTATTTCTTGCACTGATTTTGAAGATAGATCATCCATTTAGAAATTTCCTGTTTAAATGGGGCACGACAGGCAAGTCGCATTTGTCCGCCTAACTGGTCTGTTTTTTCCATCACAGTGACTTTGTGATTGCGCCTAGCCGATACATAGGCTGCTGCCAAACCACCGATACCGCCTCCAGCAATCAAGATATTCTTTGGAGCATCGGTTTTGTTCCAAACAAGTTCTTCTTCTCTTCCTGCACGTGGATTAATTACACAACTTGCTGGATGTCGTTTGGTTTGTTCTCCTACACATCCAATACCACAACCCGTGCATGGAGCAATATCATCATATTGTTCTTTCATTGCTTTTTTGACAAAGGCTTCATCAGCAAGTAGTGATCTACCTAATACAACACCATCAATTTCATTTCTTTCAATAACATCTGCCATTAATTGAGGATCTAAGATCTTACCAACTGTGATAACAGGTACTTTGGCAATTTTTTTAATTTCTCTGGCTTCAAATAGATTGGTAAATTCACTTTCTGAATGACATGGAATGATCTTGTTGCAGCGCTCATATTGAGTTCCACCACTTATTTCAAAACAATCGATTCCGTGTTCTTCCAAATATGGAATCAAGCGTTTCATATCTTCTAAAGTATTTCCTTGAGGATCTCTTTCACTTCCAGACATTCTTAAGATAATTGGGAAGTCTTGTCCACATTCTTTCTTGATAGCATCAATAACTTCAAATAACAAGCGGGCTCGATTTAATAATGAACCTCCATATTCATCTGTTCTCTTATTTCGTAATGGAGAAAGGAAAGAACCTAAAAGCATATAAGCATGGGCACAATGCAATTCGATTCCATCAAATCCAGCTTCTTTGGCTTGTTTAGAAGCCGTAGCATATTGATGGATGATACCTGGTAATTCTTCTTTTTTAAGTTCTCTTGTTTTTTGTGCCATAGAATTTAGATATACACTTGGTGCCATTGGTGGAATACCAAAGAAAGAACTGATACTTTCAGGTCCAGGGTGAGTAATCTGAGGTATGATCTTACAACCTGTTTCGTGAATCTTATCTGTAAAAGTCTTAAATCGCTCAATACTGCTTTGATCGCGGAAACAGAGTGTGTTTCCTAGATATGGAACTTTTGGATCAACACTGGTTGCATCCATGATTATGCATCCTACTTCATTTTTTGCTCGTGTTAACCAAAAAGCTTCCATCTTTTCGTTGATGCAGCCATCCTGGCTTTCATATCCTAATGACATAGGAGCCATAAAGGTATGATTTTTAAGTTTCATAGTACCAATATTCCATGGTTCATAAATTCTTTTCATGTTAAACCTCCATTGCGGCATAATAGCCTTCTTCAATGGCATTTAAAGCACGACGTGCAGCTTTGGCATCACCAATGATTTGATATGGGATAGATAGTTTATCCATCATAGAACATAATTCGCTGTTATCCACAGATTTTGATCCAACTGCATATACAACGTGTTCACAAGGAATTGTTTGACCTGATTCTAATACAACGCCTTCCTTGGATAGTGAATTAACCTTGCTGCTTGGTTTTAATTCAACTTTAAGTTGGTTCATTTTCATCATAACAGCAATCTGGCGAAGTGATCCTAGATCAGCACCAATTTTGTCTTTCATTTCCAGTACAGTAACTTTACAACCTTGTGTAGCCAAATAATCCGCTGCTTCCAATCCAACAAGACCACCACCTATGATGGCAATCTTACTAGATAGTTTTTCTTTGCCCATCAATACATCATTGGCTTGTACATGATGAATTTGATCTTCACCATCTAGATGTAGAGCAATTGGTAAAGCACCTGTTGCGATAATAACGTGATCTGGTTTCTTTTCTTCAATCATTTCTGGAGTAACTTTCGTGTTTAGATGGATCTTGCAGATACGCTCTGTCTGTTTTGCCATTTCGATTGTAGCATCTTCCATTTCTTTTTTTCCTGGGGCTTTACCTGCGATGATAAACTGCCCACCTAAATGATCACTTGCTTCAAAAATTTCAGGTTCATGACCTAATTCTTTTAAAACTTTAGCGGCTTCCATACCACCAACACCGCCACCAACGATCCATACATGTTTTGGATTTTCTGTTTTTGTAAAGGTATGCTCAGCTTCATGACCAATATTTGGATTACGCATACAAGTTATAAATTCACGATTTACGACATCTGTAAATCCATCATAACATCCTTGATCACATCCAATACAATGGATGATATCCTGGGTTCTTCCTTCTTTTAGCTTGTTGACAAGTTCAGGATCAGCCAGTTGTGCACGCCCCATTACAACCATATCCACTTTATCTTCTGCCAATAGTTTTTCCGCAAAGTCTTCATGATTGATTCGACCAACGCCAATGGTCAACATGTTGGTTTCTTTTCGAATACGGCTCGCATTTTCAATATTGAAACCTTGTGGAACATCAATTGGTGGTACTTCATAAATTGTAGCGGCTGTCAAAATGTTTCCACGAGAAACATCCAGTACATCTACACCATGATTTTTTGCGATATTACAGAAATCAATAATTTCTTCAATCGTTAATCCTTTTTCCAAGAAATCATCGTGTGCATCAATTCGAATGAATAACGGCATATCTTCTGGGATATTGTTTCGAATTGCATCAATAACTTCTAAAGGAAAACGACAACGATTTTCAAAATTTCCTCCATATTCATCTGTTCTATGGTTGAGTCCACCACTTAAGAATGAGTGAGGAAGATAATTATGCGCTAAGTGAAATTCAATGCAGTCATAACCAGCTTCTACAGCTCTTCTAGCTGCCTGACCATAACAAAATACAACCTCTTTAATTTGTTCTAATGTGATTCCAGGAATTGTGTATTGTCCTAGATTCATATCCGAAGGTAAAAGTATCTGTGCACTAGGATCCATGGAAACGGCTAAACCACCTTGCCAAAGTTGAATTCCTGCTTTACCGCCATTTTCATGGATCGCATCGGTTAATTTCTTATGCCCTTCAATTAAAGAGTCTTCACAGATCCAAACAAAGTGAGCTGGAGAGCTTGGTCTATGAACAGCAGCAACTTCAACAATGTTTAAGCCGCATCCTCCTTTTGCTCTTGCGGCATGATATGCGATCAAACGATCGGTGATCTCACCTTTTTCACTTGCCATACGAGTTCCCATAGCGGGTAAAATGATACGGTTTTTAAGTTCCAACCCTCGTATTTTGATTGGAGATAGTAAATGTTCAAACATAAAATATGAACCTCCTATGTATATCTTAATTTCATTATACTCGAGGTCACTATGAATAACTGCGTTCTGTACTTTTAGGTTGTCTTTATGGAATGATTAGTAAAGTTTGAATGTACCAAAATGAATAGTGATATAACCATCTTATTGCACGAAAACATTTACGAGAATTAAAGGACATAATCAAAGTAGATGGAGTTGTCTATTACATTCACCAGTTACTCTGTAAAATTAGCTATTTAATCTAATTAAAACTGATTATAGTTTTTAGCGATATTATTTAAATTATTAATGAAATCATTAAAATTTTTTTAGAATAATTCTTTGATTCTATGCTCTTTAAAAAGAAGGCTGATATTAGTATAATTTTAAACATGAATGAGAATTTGATTAAAGGATCAGTAATAAAATCATTATTGTTGTTCGCATTGCCTATGATTTTAGGAAACATGTTACAACAGTTATACAATGTGGCAGATACCTTTATTGTTGGACAATTTATAGGTTCAAATGCGTTAGCTGCAGTTGGCTCCTCTTTTACTCTGATGACATTTTTGAATTCAATCATTTTAGGTCTTTGTATGGGAAGTGGGGTCCTTTTTTCCATGTTATATGGAGCTAAAAAAATGGATAAGATGAAGAATGCGTTCTTTATATCTTTTGTTGGCATAGGATTATTGTCTGTTGCTTTAGAGGCTGGATGCTTGTTATTGATTGATCCTATTTTGTCTTTTTTACAGATTCCTTTAGAAATATGGAGTGACACGCATGATTATCTATTTTATATATTTTTAGGCATTCTATTTACTTTTTTGTATAATTATTTTGCTTCACTTTTAAGAGCTTTAGGTGACTCGAGAACACCATTATTATTTTTAGGCGTTTCAGCAATTGGAAACATTATTTTAGATATCTACTTTATTGTTAGTTTACATATGGGTGTTGCAGGTGCTGCTATCGCAACAACAATGTCACAAGCTTTAAGTGCGATAGGGCTTTTTGTGTATGTTTTTTATCAACAGAGAGATTTACTTCCACAAAAAGAATATTGGTATTTTGATAAAAGTGTTTTTCAAAAAATCAAAGATTATTCTTTATTGACGTGTGTACAACAATCCGTAATGAATTTTGGAATCCTTTTAATACAGGGATTGGTTAATAGTTTTGGCTTAGTAACTATGTCGGCTTTTGCGGCAGCCGTAAAAATAGATTCATTTGCCTATATGCCTGTGCAGGATTTTGGAAATGCTTATTCAACTTTTGTTGCACAAAATAAAGGCGCAGGATTAGAAGAACGTATACGTAAAGGAACAAAATCAGCTGTTATTGTTGCAGCTTTATTTTGTTTCTTGATTTCAACTATTGTTTTTAATTTTGCGGATACATTGATGTTGATATTCATCAAACCGGAACAAACAGAAATCATCTTAAAAGGGGCCGAGTATCTTCGTATTGAAGGAGCATGTTATCTAGGAATTGGACTTTTGTTTTTGTTGTATGGATATTATAGGGGTGTTGGTAAGCCAGGCATTTCGGTTGTGTTAACGATCGTATCTCTTGGAACCAGAGTTTTGTTATCTTATGCACTGGCGCCTACTCTAGGCGAGCACATGATTTGGTGGTCTATTCCAATTGGATGGTTTTTAGCGGATGCCATAGGAGTGGTTCAGGGTATTCGAAAAGAAAAATGGTTTTCTAGAAAGAGAGCAGAAGATGAAAAAGTATTCAACGATTAGTGAAATCAGCAAGCTTTTGGGTTTAAGTACTGATACAATTCGTTTTTATGAAAAAAAAGGACTTGTCCATCCTCATGTGAATCCAGAAAACAATTATCGCATGTATACATTGATGAATGTCTTAGAATTGTTAGATGTTATTTATTATCGTCATTTGGATTTTCCTCTTTCAGATATATATGAATTATCAAAGGCATTAAAACCATCTTATACAATTGAATTAATAGAGAAAAAGGAAGAAGAAACCAAGCGAAAGATATACTATGAACAACAGTTATTAAAAAAGATTTCACATATCAAATCGATGTTTCACATGATAGAACATCACGAAAATGAATGTTCTATTCAAGATTTTAAAGAATCGATTATATTATTTGAGGGAAAAGACAAGGAAGATTTCTTTATTCATGATATTCAATATATGACTCAGGATCAGTTTGTTCTTTGCGCTTTTTACACGCATTATGAATTAAAAAAAGACCAGATGGAACTAAAGCGAACCTTTGTCAGCATTGAAACACAGCTTCTTCAAAAAATGAAGATGAAAGAAGAATTGAAAAATTCAACAAAGATCAATAAACAAAAGTGTGTCTATCGAGCTGTACGAATGAAAGATGGAAAGGTAAGTCAGGAAGATATTGAACCGATGAAGGCATATGCCAAAGATAATGGACTTGAATTAAAGGACCATTGTCTTATTCGTGAAATACCGGTTACATTTTATACAGATTATGAACACTATTATGCCGAAATTTTTTTGCCGATAAAAAACAGTTGACCTTGGAGTTGCTCCAATGTTTATACTCTTGATTTGGGAGGGATGATCATGGAGCGTAAATATCTAAATTCACAATTTTGGAAGTATATTTTACCATCTATGTTCACCATGTTGTTGAGTGGTTTTTATTCAATCGTAGATGGTCTTTTTGTTGGAAATTCGGTAGGGAATGACGCCTTAGCAGCTATCAATCTTGTTTATCCAATCCAAGTAATTTTAAATGCATCTGCAATTGGAATTGGAATTGGAGGAGCCGTAGCGCTATCTTATTTTTCAGGCAGGGATGAAACGAAGAGTGCAGATCGATCTTTAGGTTCGACAATTACGCTTTTGATCGTTGCCGGTATTGTTTTGTCCATTGTTTTATTTTTTGCGACTCCAACGTTATTAGAGATTTTAGGAGCTTCAGGTACAATTTATGAATATGCCTATGATTATATATTTGTGATTCTTTGTGGAGGCCTTTTGCCTGTTTTAGGAAATGGGTTAAGTCCTTTGATTCGTAATTATGGAAAGACCATTGTTGCGACGATATGTATGAGCAGTGGTTTGGTTACTAATATTGTTTTAGATTATATCTTTGTCTTCCTAATGGGAATGGGATTATCTGGAGCTGCTTTGGCAACGATCATTGCACAGGGAGTTGTTGCGCTAAGTTGTTTGGCTTTCTTATATGCATCAAAGTTAAAAGAAATCTCTTTGCACTGTTATGTACCTTCAGTTTCTTTGATCAAAAGAATCATAACTGTAGGCATCTCACCTTTTGGACAAACCATGATTCCATGTATCATGATCATTTTGACAAATTGGACATGTATTATGTATGGTGGGAATGATGCATTAACGATTTATTCGGTAATTTCTTACGTGCTTTCCAGTGCTCAATTGTTGTTGCAGGGGATTGGTGATGGTGTGCAGCCATTGTTGAGTTATTATCATGGTAAAGGAAATAAAGGTGTGATCCATTATTTATATCGCAAAGCCTTCTTTGTTTCTCTTGGAGTGTCAGTTATCTTATTTATGGGTGTTTATTTGTTTAATGAACCTTTAACAGGGTTGTTTGGCGTCTCTCATTCGCTATATGATGGTACAAAATTGGCGTTGATCATCACGGCTCTTTCTTTTCCTTTTATTGGAATCAGTCGTCTTACTTCGGCAGTATTTTATGCCTCCGGCCGATCTAAAAATTCTACATTTCTAGTTTATATCGAGCCTTGTTTATTATTACCGGTATTTTTGATCGTTTTCTCATCTTTATTTCAACTAACTGGAGTATGGTGTGCTTATCCAGCAACTCAAGTTGTTTTGTCGGTAATTGCCTTGGTCTTGCAGAGCCCAAATTTGGTTGCAGATCATGAGAAAAAGATTGTTGAAGTATCTATTTAATTCTTGTTGTGGTATCATCTAATCTAAAGAGGTGAGTATTATGAAAATTGCCATCGTTTTTTCAAGTAATACAGGAAATACAGAATATCTTGCTCAAGGGATCAAAGAAGTTGTTCAGAAAAATGATTTAGTTTATTTTGGAAAATTTCAGGAAGGCATTGATGCTGATCTTTATTTTGTAGGTTCTTGGACAGATAAAGGATGCTGTAGTGAAGAAATTAAAAGTTTACTTTCAAGTTTAAAGAATAAAAAGATTGCTTATTTCCAAACGGCTGGATTTGGCGGATCTCAAGCTTATTTTAAACGTCTATTAGATACGGTGATGAAATTGATAGATTCATCAAATGAATTTTTGGGTTCATATTTTTGTCAGGGGAGAATGCCTGATTCTGTAAAAAATCGATATCTTATGATGTTAGAGAAGAATCCAAATGATGAAAGGATATTGGCTAGTTTAGATAATTTTGAAAAAGCGAAGAGTCATCCAGACTTTGATGATTTAAAACGCATAAAAGAATGGGCACATTCAATGATAGATACATTATAGGTTTGTTTTAAGACAGACCTTTTTTGTTGACAAGCAAGACAAAAGGTTTATAATGTGAACAGTTTACTTGATGAACATACAGGAGGCATGTTATGAACAAACTAAAGTCAGTATATTGTCGTGTATTTCAAACTTGTTTTAAGATCGCAATTCCTGTTTTGCCATATCGCAAACCAGAAACGATTTCGTCTTTAGATAAATTACCGGATGTCTTAAAAAAAGAACAATGTTCAAGAGTTCTTTTAGTTACGGATGCAGGTATCATAAAAGTTGGTCTACATTTACCTATTATTGAAGCATTGACCAATGCTGGGTATCAAGTCAGTGTTTATGATAAAACACAGGTAAATCCTACGGTTGAAAATGTAGAAGAAGCAGTTAAGCTTTATCATGAAAATGGATGTCAAGGGATCATTGCTCTAGGTGGCGGTTCCAGCATGGATTGTGCAAAAGGCGTAGGCATTCGCGTCGTTAGAAAACGTACACCTTTATCTAGGATGAAAGGTGTATTAAAAGTGTTGCATAAATTACCAGTATTGATCGCTATTCCTACAACAGCAGGAACAGGAAGCGAATGTACGCTTGCAGCTGTGATCAGTGATCCGGCAAATAAGACCAAATATGCGATTGAAGATTTTTGCTTGATCCCTAAATATGCTTTGTTAGATGCAAGAATGACGACGTCTTTGCCACCATTCTTAACGGCAACTACAGGCATGGATGCGCTGACCCACGCTATTGAAGCTTATATTGGAAGGTCTACGACCAAAGATACAAGAGAAGCGAGTCTTCAAGCGATTTCGTTGATTTATGAAAATTTATTTGAGGCCTATCATCATGGGGATGATTTAAAGGCACGCGAGAATATGGCACATGCAGCGTATCTTGCAGGATGGGCCTTCTCAAAATCGTATGTAGGTTATGTTCATGCTTTGGCGCATGCACTGGGAGGACGTTATGGTGTTGCACATGGTTATGCCAATGCGATTCTTTTGCCTGTTGTGTTGAGAGGATATGGAACCAAAGTGTATCCAGCTTTAAAAGATTGTGCAGTAGCGGCAGGTTTGGCAGATGTAACAACCGATGAGCGAATTGCGGCTATACGTATGATTGAATCTATTGAAGAGATGAACAATGTCTTTGATATTGGTTCATCGATTGAAGAAATTCAAGTTGAAGATATTCCAGAATTATGCCATCATGCTTCCAAAGAAGCCAATCCTCTATATCCAGTTCCTGTACTTTTTGATGAAAAAGAACTGGAGAGGTTTTATTTAGATATTGTTAAGAAGGAGAGCGTAGTATGGAGTCCAGTCAGATCCAAGAAATCATTCAAAGCCAAAGAAACTACTTTAATTCCGGAAAGACCTTAAATGTAGATACTCGTATAGAATATTTAAAGAAACTTAAAAGGGTTATTTTAGAAAAAGAAGATCAAATCAATGAAGCCTTGTATAAGGATCTTGGAAAAACATCCAGTGAGAGCTATATGTGTGAAACTGGAATGGTGTTAAGTGAATTATCATATATGATACGCCATACTAAAAAGTTTGCCCGTAAGCATCGTGTTATGACTCCACTTGCTCAGTTTCATGCTTCTAGTTATCAGGTGCCATGCCCTTATGGAGTTGTTTTGGTCATGTCTCCTTGGAACTATCCGTTTATGTTAACCGTTGATCCTCTTATTGATGCAATTGCGGCAGGCAATACTGTTATGGTAAAACCAAGTGCATATTCTCCATATACTTCTCAAATCATTGAGGAAATACTGACAAATGTTTTTCCTAAAGAATATGTGAGTGTAATACTTGGAGGAAGAAAGGAAAACCAGGCTTTATTAGAAGAAAAGTTTGATTACATTTTCTTTACTGGTTCTCCATATGTAGGACATGAGGTGATGTCCAAGGCAAGTGTGCATTTGACACCGGTAACTCTTGAGTTGGGTGGAAAGTCACCTTGTATCGTGGATGAGACGGCTAATATAAAACTGGCAGCAAGACGTATTGTTTTTGGTAAGTATCTAAATCTTGGACAGACTTGTGTAGCTCCAGATTATATTTATGTTCATACTTCTGTTAAAGATAAACTGATTCATGAAGTAATTCAAGAAATTAAGCGTCAATATCAAGATTTGTCTGGTTATGGCAAGATCATAAATGAGAAACATTTTGATCGAATCAGTAAACTTTTAGATCCTAATAAGATCGTTTATGGAGGAAAGACAAATCGTGAAACATTGAAGATCGAACCAACGATAATGGATCATGTTTCATGGGATGATGCGGTTATGCAGGAAGAAATCTTTGGGCCTATCATGCCAATCTTAACGTTTACCGATTTTGAAGACTGTATCAATATTATAAAAGAAAAGCCATCTCCTTTAGCTTTGTATTTGTTCTCGTCAAATAAAACAAGAGTTGATATGGTAACTCATAGTGTTCCATATGGAGGCGGATGTATTAATGATACGATCATTCATCTTGCCACCAGCAATATGCCTTTTGGTGGAGTGGGCAATTCAGGTATGGGTGGATATCATGGCAAAGAAGGTTTTAAAACATTCACGCACTATAAATCCATCGTAGATAAAAAAACATGGCTGGATCTTCCAATTCGATATCAGCCATATTCCAAGTTATATGATAAATTGATTCATATATTTTTACGATAAAAAGAGCCAAAATCGGCTCTTTTATTCTATAATCTTTATTTCTTGACAATTCATCAATTGAGGAGGCAGGCTCATGGTCATACCGGGTCCAGCCAAGACTTGAACATTTTGTCCATCTTTAAGTTTTGATGTATCGATACCATCTGGTAAATATACTTCAATTTCTCCTTCGTATGGGGAAATGGATGTACCTGATATTTTATTGTTTTCTTGATCGAACGTAATATTTTCAATGGTGTACCACTCTTGGTCGACTGTTGTTTCAGGTTTAGGTTTTAAGTAAAAAAATCCTGTGGTCGCAATGATCAAAATGATCGCAAAAATAATGATTCTTTTTTTCTTCATATTTAATTCCTCTATCGATAAGTATATCATAGAAAAATATTGTCATAAAAGGGTAATATATTGTTAAAATGAAGTAAAAATCGATGGTTAATCTGTATCAGAGATAGTTTTGAATTGAATTATGTGATAGAATATAGAATAGTTTAGACTCAAGGGAGGAAAATTATGGCTGGATTATTTAGCAAGTTGTTCTCTGAAGAACAAAGAGAATTGGCATCTTTAGAAAAAATGGCCGATAAAGTCATTTCCTATGAACCAGAGATGCAGAAATTAAGTGTTGAAGAATTAGCTGATAAAACAACAGAATATAAAGAACGTTTAGCAAATGGCGAAACGATTGATGATATTTTATATGAAGCATTCGCAACAGCTCGTGAGATGGCTTATCGTCAATTAGGTGAAAAGCCATATAAAGTACAGATCATGGGTGCAATCGCAATGCATAAAGGTGATATTGCCGAAATGAAAACCGGTGAAGGTAAAACTTTGACCGCAACGATGTGTGTTTATTTAAATGCCTTAGCTGGAAAAGGTGTTCATGTTATTACGGTCAATGAATATTTGGCTGGCCGTGACGCGGACTGGATGGGGAGAATCTATCGTGCTTTAGGGCTTACAGTAGGTGTAAATAAGCGTGAATTAAACGCAAGAGAAAAACGTGAAGCTTATGAATGTGATATCACATATACAACGAACTCTGAATTAGGTTTCGATTATCTTCGTGATAACATGGTTACAAGTGTAAAAGATCGTGTAATGCGTGGTCTTCATATGGCGATCATCGATGAGGTCGATTCTGTTTTGATTGATGAATCACGTACTCCATTGATTATTTCCGGGGGTAAAAAACAGACTGCCAATCTTTATATCCAGGCTGATAAATTTGTTAAGACTTTAGAAGCTCCTGAATATGAAACTGATAAATTTACACATGAAAAGACTTTGATTTCAGGTGATTATGATATTGATCAGAAAACACGTCAGATCATGTTAAGTGAGGCTGGTGTGGAAAAAGCAGAAAAGTATTTTAAATTAGATAACTTGTATGATATCAACCATACTCAACTTGTCCATCATATCAATCAAGCTTTGCGCGCTAACTATATTATGATGAAAGAAGTTGAATACGTAGTTAGCGACAACCAGGAAATTGTGATCGTAGACCAGTTTACAGGTCGTATGATGCCTGGACGTGCTTATTCAGATGGTTTACATCAGGCAATTGAGGCAAAAGAGGGTGTGCCAATCAAAGAAGAAACATCTACTTTGGCAACTATTACATATCAGAACTTCTTCCGTTTATATGAAAAACTAGCAGGTATGACAGGTACAGCTAAAACAGAAGAGGAAGAATTCCTTTCTACATACAATATGCGTGTTGTTGTCATTCCAACAAACCGTCCAGTAATTCGTAAAGACATGCCAGATGAAATTTATGCCCATAAAGATGATAAATATCGTGCACTTGTTCGTGAAGTTAAAGCACTTTATGAAAAAGGGCAGCCTGTTCTGGTTGGTACGATTGCGGTAGAAACTAGTGAATTGATCAGTGAAATGTTGAAAAAAGAAGGCATTCCACATGAAGTGTTGAATGCGAAAAACCATGCTCGTGAAGCAGAAATCGTCGCAATGGCAGGGCGTCCAAAATCTGTAACGATCGCAACCAACATGGCTGGTCGTGGTACCGATATTAAATTGACAGAAGAATCACGTAAATTGGGTGGTTTAGCGGTAATTGGTAGTGAACGTCATGAATCACGTCGTATCGACAATCAGCTTCGTGGACGAAGCGGACGTCAAGGTGATCCAGGTTTCTCTCGATTCTTTGTTTCTTTGGAAGACTCTTTAATGGTTCGTTTTGGTGGCGAAAAACTTCAGAAACTATTTGAAAAAATGGGGGATGAACAAATCGAATCTAAAGCTGTTACGAAATCTATCACAATGGCGCAAAAGCGTGTTGAAGGATATAACTTTGATATGCGTAAACAATTGTTAGATTATGATGATGTATTACGTCGTCAGCGTGAAATCATCTATGCACAAAGAAATCGCATCTTAGAAAGCGAAGAAGTACATGAAATGGTACATGTGATTTTTGAAAAAACATTGGATCAAACATTACAGGCAAATATTCTGGATGAGAAAAAACAAACAGTGGATATTCCAGGTCTTTGTAAATCATTAGAGATGACAGGTTTAACAGAAGATAGAGCTATTCATGCGCAGGAATTAGAAGGCTTGAAATATGAAGAAATCAAACTTCATTGTTTGGATCGTATCTGGAATGATTATGAGAAAGAGATTGAACCTGTTAAGATGCAGTTCTTGCCATTTGAAAAAACTGTTGTCTTGCGTAATATTGATAGAAACTGGATCGAACATATTGACCGCATGGATAAATTAAGAAGTGGTATCTATTTACGTTCTTATGCACAAAATAATCCTTTGCAGCAATATGTACAGGAAGGTTTTGATATGTTTGAAGATATGAACAAACGTATCGATAGAGAAATTGCTTTCTTCTTATTAAAAGTAAGAATTCGTAGGGAGACAAAAGCGTAATGGAACTTTATGAATTAAAACAAGGAGTGACTACTCACCTGGAGAAGTTAAATTCTCTAGGTGAGTCACTTTGACTTAGCTGATAAAAAAAATCAAATTGAAGAATTAGACAAAAAAACTTTGGAAGATGGATTTTGGAACGATCAAAAGAAAGCTCAAAGTGCAATTCGAACACGTAACAATCTAAAAAATATTGTCGACAGCTATCAGGCTTTAGATGATACTTTAAAGTCTTTGGATGAAACGGCAGATGCCATTAAGGAAGTATTCGATGAAGAGCTTATGGCTTTGGCAGAAGAAGAATATGATGCTATGGCAAAAGACTTTGAGAATTTTGAAATTCAAGTGCTTTTGTCGCATGAATATGATCAAAACAATGCAATCCTAGAATTGCATCCAGGTGCTGGGGGAACTGAATCTTGTGATTGGGCCAGCATGTTATATCGCATGTATACACGATATGCGGAAAAGAAAGGCTTTAAAGTTACAGTTTTAGATTATCAACCAGGTGAAGAAGCTGGAATCAAGAGTGTTACTTTCCTGGTTGAGGGGGATAAGGCATACGGTTATCTAAAAGGAGAAAAAGGTGTACATCGTTTAGTACGAATTTCACCATTTGATTCTGGGGCGAGAAGACATACTTCTTTTGCTTCTTTGGATGTAATGCCTCAGTTCAATGATGAAATTGAAATTGAAGTAAAGCCAGAAGATTTGATCATAGAGACAAAAAGAGCATCTGGTGCTGGAGGTCAGCATATTAACAAAACGGACTCAGCTGTTCGTATCGTACATAAGCCAACTGGTATTGTTTCAACTTGCCAAAATGGAAGGTCGCAGCACGAAAACCGCGAAGAAGCGATGCGTATCTTAAAATCTAGACTTTATCAATTAGAAATAGAAAAACAAGAAAAGAAACTGGCAGAAATTAAGGGCATTCAGGCAGCCAATGAGTGGGGAAGCCAGATTCGAAGTTATGTCATGCATCCATATAGTTTAGTGAAGGATGTTCGCACAGGTTGTGAAACAAGCCAGGTACAAAACGTATTGGATGGAGACTTAGACGAGTTTATCTTTGCCTATCTAAAATCACAAATTCAATAAGATCACCTTTTAAGGGTGATCTTTTTAAAAAGTTTCATACTGTAATTAGAGAGCTAACTATATAAAATTCAAGTAGTTTTTATGAAAAAGTTTGAAAATAGAAAACGACTAGATTTTTTAGTTAGTTTTAACTTGATCTTTGAAAATGTGAATATTGGATTAAATTTAGGCACGACGAAAAGAACTTTCAAAATATGATTTTTTAAAAGTTCAGATGCATTTGTCTTATCTTAATAATGCAGGATCAAATGATTGTCCTGTTTCTAGTAAATGATAAATGATTCTAAGCAGCTTTCTAATGCAGTGACCCTGGGCACAACGGTGTCCTTTACCTTGAGAAATTTTTGATTGATAGTATTTATTGAATACAGGATTATAGTTGATTACAGGCAGTATGATTTGATACAAAGTTTTTCTAAGATATTTAGATCCCTTCTTGGTTATGGCAGTGTGCTGGGCGTTGTATTGACTCGATTCATAGTGATATGGAGCAACTCCTGCAAATTTAATGATCTGAGAAGGCTTAGAGTAATTGCCAATATCTCCTAATTCGGCTAAAATAGAAGTACCAGAGAAATGAGAAATCCCTGGAATGCTTAGGATAGGAGAGTTGTTTTTGATCGAGAACTCTTCTATTTTTTTATCTATTTCAGCGATTTGCTCTTTTATCAGTGTGATTTGACTTACCAGGTGTTTGATCTGTAAAGTTTCAACTTCAGAAGAGATTCCAATCGAATTTTTGGCGCATTCTTTTAATTGCTCAGGAGTCAATGAAATACGATTGCCTCTACCTTTGATTTCAAAACATTTGCGAAGGGTACGAATATCTGTAGAAGCGATTGCTTCAGCACTGCCAAACGTTTTAAGAAGATTCATGTAAACAACGCCATATTTAGAACCGAATAAGGTATTGAATTCAGGAAAAACAAGATCAATTGATTTCTGTAGTCGATTACAGTATATATTGAGTTCTTCCTTTAGATTATGGTGATGACGAGTAAATTGTCTTTGTTCGTATAAATCAAAACGGTCAACTTTAGTAATACGATACTGTTTCTTACGCTCAGGAGTATCTAGAACATCACAAATGGTGATTGTATCCAGTTTGTCATTCTTAGTAATGCCACCTTCCATCTTACGTGTAAGATCTGTGGTTTTAGGGTTGATCAAGGCAACCGTATATCCGTTGCTAAGAAGAAATTTTAGAAGAGCCACATGGTAATGCCCAGTGTCTTCCATACCCAATAGAATTGATTTTTTAGAATACAGTTTAAGAGAGTTGATCAGAAAAACAAATCCTTCTTTGTTGTTAGGAAAAGAAGAAGGTGAAACATTGAATTCACCAGTTTCTTTGTCCATGACACAGAAGTGATGACTGTTCTTTCCAACATCGATACCAACTAATTTCATAAATAAACATCCTTTCTTGATAAAAATTTGTGAAAATGGTTATCCACAACACTTAGACCACAAAACCTGGTTCAAAATACGAATTCAAAGACTCATCTAACTAATCACTGTTTTGGAATAAGGTGTGGTAAGAACCTCTCTAAAGTAGTCAAGCTACAGGTATAAAAAACACAAATCCACATTCACATATTCAATTTTACAAATTAACAAAACCGTCTTCAACCACGGTTATCAAAGGTTGAAAGAAGGGAGAAGTATATTGTAGATGACCAGCTAGATGGGTCAATTACAATATACCAGGGATAAAAGTACAATAATTCTATAAATTGGATTTTTTGTTGGAGGTATCGCAATGAAAAAAGAGACTAGGGAAGATTTTGATAACTAGAATTAACAGTGTAGGAGGACAAGTAGTTGTGGGAATAAAAATAGTATATGCTTATAATCGAGCTGAAGAAGTAAGTAAACTATTTACAGAATATACGGCTATGCTAATTGAAAAAGATAGTTCTTTCCAAAAGTATTTAGATATTCAAAATTATAGTGAAGAAATGGAACATTTGGAGAACAAATATGGTTTGCCTGATGGAAGATTATATTTGGTTTATTGTGATGAGAAATTAGCTGGTTGTATAGGTCTAAGAAAAATTGACAGTCAAAATTGTGAAATGAAGCGTCTCTATGTAAGGCCTCAGTTTAGAGGGCGAAAAATAGGTAATCTGTTAGTTGAAAAAATCATAGATGATGCAAAGAAAATAGGGTATTCGTACATGCTGTTAGATACACTCCCGTTCCTGAAAAGTGCAATACATATGTATAAAAAATATGAATTTTATGAAATAAGCAGTTATAATGATAGTCCTATGGATACTTCCATATATATGAAACTTAATTTAAAAATTTAGTTTAAAAAAATACTCTTGAATATTCGCAAAAAGTGATCCTTCGACTTTTCAGTATAGAATTTAAAAAGGATCAGCTTGTAATGATAGTTTGAAAGGATTAAACTTATCATATATGTTGTTGGAGGATGGAAAAATGGTAGAAGTTAGTGAAACGTTGAATGTGAGTGCGAGTGATTTCTTTGATGCGATTATTGAATCTGTTGTGTATGATGCATGTCAGGCAACAGGAAAAAATATTCGAAAGAGCCATTTAAAGAAAGGTTTTTCATACTCCAAAAAAATCAAAAATAGTTTTGGAAAGAAAGAAAATTCAAGAGTAGTTATCCAAGAATTTGAAGCTCCTTCGATTTATAAAGTGAAATTTGAAGGATCGACTGGATACGATATCATGACATATAAGATTGAATCGTTAGAAGACGAAAAGATCACTGTTAGATATTCAGAAGATTTTATCAGCGAATTTACGGTTGAAGGCAAAAGTTCTAAAATGATGGAAAAATTGAATAACAAAAGAGCACAAAGGCGAGCAAAGAAATTGTTAAAGAATATAGAAGCATATATTCAAAATAAACAGAATACAGAAGATATACAAGAAGAAGTGGAGCAATAGGCTCCACCTTTGTTTTATGATAGAATAAAAATATGAGAAGAAAACGAATACGTTATGATCGAGTGTTCTTATTGATGGTGATCTTTTTGGTTCTTGTTACTTTTTTGAGTGCTGGGATATATAGAATGTGGTTTTATCAGGCTCCACGAGATAATTCTTTGTTCTACATGGATAATGGATTTATAAATTATTCTGGTGAAGATATAGAATTGATCCACGGAATTGATGTATCTAGTCATCAAGGTGAAATTGACTGGCAAAGAGTAGCGAATACACCTGTTGAATTTGCGATGATACGTGCCGGGTATCGTGGAGGAATAGAAGGCTTGCAGCATCAAGATGAATACTTTGATCAAAATATGCAGCAGGCAGCGGCCAATGGTATTAAAACCGGCGTCTATTTTTATTCCAGTGCAATTACTATGGAAGAATTGGAGCAAGATGCCCAATTGGTATTAGATATGGTGTCTGGATATCAAATTGATTATCCAATTGCGTTTGATATGGAAATTTATGATGAGGTCAATGGACGAATTAATTCTCTTACCATGGAAGAAAAAACTTCTTTTGCGCTAAGGTTCTGTGAAATCATGGAAGAAAATGGATATCAAAGCATGATTTATGGAAACCTGGACTGGCTTTATTCCCATTTGAATTTTGAAGAGATACAAGATAAGGAAATTTGGTATGCTGCTTATCTATCCATACCGCAGATGAATGATGAATTTAGAATGTGGCAATATACCAATACAGGCCAGATTGATGGAATCTCAACAAATGTGGATATGAATGTATGGTTGGAAAGAGCTAAATAAAAACCGAGATTTTACCTGAAAATGATATGCCTCCTATCTATTTGATAGGAGGCATATGAATATCAGATCTCGTTTTTTTTTATTTTACTTTTGATAATAAATCTTCAAAATCAACTTTTTCAATTTCACCAAATTCAATCGTTACAGAATCATGATCTTTGTTAGCATATCTAGGAATGAGATGCACATGGAAGTGATTTACACTCTGTCCGGCTGCCTCATGAATGTTTGTCAATACGTTGATACCATCGCAACCTAGTTTTTCTTCTAGAACATTCGCAAGTTTTTGTGCAACTTCAAAAACATGATCTAAAGTTTTTGTTGGGCAATCTAAGAATGAGTCACAATGTTCTTTTGGAACGACAAGACAATGACCATAGCTTGTAGGGTTAATGTCAAAAAATGCAATTACCATGTCATCTTCATACAATTTGTTGCTGGGAATGTCACCTTTGACGATAGAACAGAAAACACACATATTATTGTTCCTCCTTATGAATTTTCTTTAAGATTGGATATAGAATGAATCCAAGTATACATCCTGTGATACCCTGGATGAGGTTAATAGGCATAGATAATACCGCAATCCAAAGGGATTGATTGACAAAGCTGTCGGCAATGAAATAACCAATTACCATCCAAATTGCACCTAAGGAAAAAACAAAGATTTTTGATTTAAATCTTGAAATCAAAATAGAGATAAGTAATCCTTCTATTCCTTTGATTACAAGGGTGAATAAGGCATAACTTGCATAGCCACTTACGATGTCGGCTATAGCTGAACCAACACCACCAATCAAAAATGCAAACAATGGATTGACAAAAGGGGCAAAGGCCAGGATCATTCCATCGCCACAGTTGAAATATCCTTGAAATCCATTGGGGATCTTGATTAGGAAAGTGGCACAAAATACCAAACAGATTCCTAAAGCAGATATGCACAATTCTTTTACTTGGATTTTCTTCATAATTTCTCCATTTATTATTATAATACTCTTTTAGAAAAGATGGATAAAAAAATGAAAAGCCAGGCTAAGGGGGTGCCTGACTTTTCAAAAAATTAAGGGGATAGAAAATTGTACGAACATCATTCGTACCGGCAAGGCCTTCTACTCCTTGCTTGATTAAAAGTATAACACAAGTCAATTCTAAAAATATGTGAAAATTATGTGAAAATGCGTCAAAATGATAAAAAATAGGTATTTTGTGGGGGAAAATACCATAAAAGATAGATTTTACATCCCAAAAATGGAGTTTTATTTAAAAAAATGGGAAGCAGTTGTGCAAGTATATAATCTTTCGAAAAAAATGCATTGTTGTGTGATATAATATAATCCAAATGGGGGTTTATAGAAATGATCGTAAAAACCATTCAAGAAATTGCGGATATGTTAAATTGTGATCTAGTTGGAGAAGATAAAACTTCTTTGATCCAGGGGGTTGGGATTGATTCTCGTCAGATTACAGAAAATGCCCTTTACATCCCTTTGATTGGGCAAAGAGCGGATGGGCATACTTTCATTGATTCCGTGATTCAAAAAGGAGTCAAAGCAACGTTGTGGCAAAAAGATCACACACCATATCCTGAAGATATAACGTGTATCTTGGTTGACGATACACTGGAAGCGTTACAAAATCTAGCTAAGGCTTATTTAAATACTTTATCTTGTCTGGTTATTGGAGTCACTGGCTCCAATGGCAAGACAAGTTGTAAAGATATGTTATATAGTATTTTTTCTCAAGAAAAGAAAACACAAAAAACACAAGGGAATCGTAATAATGAAATTGGGCTTCCTTTAACAGTGTTGGATCTTGATAAAGATGTAGAAGTTGCCATTCTAGAAATGGGAATGGAAAATAAGGGTGAAATTGATTTCTTAACACATATTGCACGCCCTGATGTTTCAATTATCACAACAATTGGCAGTGCTCATATGGAAAATCTTGGAGGAAAGAAACAAATTGCTCAGGCAAAGTTAGAAATTTTAGAGAATCTAAAACCAGGAGGTCTTTTCTTATATGACAAAGAAAGTCCGGAAATTCAGGAATGCCTGCTGGAGATGGATATTGATCCATCTAAACGTCTGGTTTCTTTTGGCTCTAATGGAGATATTTCCATTATTTCATCTATTGATTATACAGAAAATGGAATTGAGTTTTATTGTTCAAGTTTAACTGATAAAATCACATTAAATGCACTTGGAGATTTTCAGGCAAAAAATGCTTTACCTTGTATTTATGTGGCATTGGATCAGAAAATCTCGACATCATCAATCTTAAAAGGATTAAAAGATTTGGAAATGACGAAGATGCGTACAACGCTTTTAAAGGTTCATGATGCAAAGATCATTGATGATACATATAAATCCAATCCAGAAAGTGCCAAGGCGGCAATTGATACCTTGATGAAAGTACAGGCAAAAAAACATATAGCCGTATTGGCGGATATGTTAGATTTAGGACCAGAAGAAAACGATCTGCACGCGATGATTGGATGCTATGCAGTTGAAAAAAATGTGGATACAGTCTATGCGACGGGCCCTTTAAGTAAATATACGATTAAAGCATGTACAAATATTGAATCTAAGTGGTTTGAAACAAAGGATGAAATCGTTGAGGAACTAAAACATTTACTAAATGAAGATTGTGCAATCTTGATCAAGGGAAGTCGTGCAATGCATATGGATGAAATTGTGGATAAATTGAAGGAGATGTAAATTATATGTTGAAATTAGGTGTTGTCTTTGGTGGACAGAGTAGTGAGTATTCTGTTTCTTTACACTCTGTTGCTTCTTTTTTAAGACAGATTCATAATGAAAAATACGATATTACTATGATTGGTATCGACCAGAATGGGCAATTTTATGTTTATGATGGTTCGATTGATGATATAGAACATGATCATTGGATTCCTCAGGCTACAAAAGCTGCATGGGTTCATAAAGGAATCATGGCTTTGGATGGAAAGAATACAGTAAAAGAATTAGATTGTGTATTCCCTGTTTTACATGGAAAAAATGGGGAAGATGGATGTGTGCAGGGGTTATTGGAATTGATGAATATCCATTATGTTGGATGTGATGTAATGTCTAGTGCAATTTCTATGGATAAAGAGATCATGCATATTTTATGTGATGAAGCTAACATACCTTGCGCTGATTATGTTTGTTTAAAAGCCAATGAAGAAAATCCTTCATTTGAAATGATCCAGGAAAAGATCTCCCTACCTTGGATCGTAAAACCATGTAATGCCGGAAGTAGTTATGGTGTTCATAAAGTAGAGAATAAAGAAGAATTTGAAGAGGCTTGTAAAGATGCTTTCTTCTATGATGGCCGTGGCAAGATCTTAGTTGAAAAAGCAATTGAAGGCTTTGAGATTGGCTGTGCTGTTATGGGAAATGAAGAAGTGTTTACTGGCAGCTGTGATGAGATTCAAATTTCTGGAGGAATTTTTGATTTTGAAGGAAAATATGAGATGAAAGGGGCTGAAATCATCTGCCCTGCACGAATCGATGAAGAAACGTTTGCCAAGGCTAAGGCCCTAGCAGCTAAAACATATAAAGCTATGAATTGTTGTGGTATGGCTCGTGTGGATATGTTTGTAACGCCTCAAAAAGAGGTTATCTTAAATGAATTGAATACGATTCCAGGTTTTACCGCCACTTCACGTTATCCATCTATGATGAAAGAAGCTGGAATTGAATTCAGTGATTTAATTGATAAATTGATCGATCTAGCAATGCAAAGGACGATTTCAGCATGTTAAAGAGTTATAGCCGTGCTTGGTGTGAAATTGATTATAAGGCAATCAATCATAATTTGGATGAAATTCAAAAGCTTGTGGGAAAAACCAAAATCATGGGAATCGTTAAGGCGAATGCCTATGGTCATGGAGATGTAGCTTGTGCAAGACAAATGGCTAAGTGGGGCGTTGATTTCTTTGGTGTCTCCAGCATTGATGAAGCTTTGAATTTAAGAGAAAATGGAATTGATCAAGATATCTTGATCTTGGGATATACACCTGTTGAACATTTTCATTACTTATACGAAAAGAATATCGTACAGTCACTGATCTCTTTCGAGTATGCTCAAAAATTAAATGCATTCGCAAAAGAGAACGACGCGATGATTCGCTGCCATTGCAAGGTTGATACAGGAATGTGTAGAACTGGTATCATATATCAGGATCAAGATAAGCATATGGATCAGATCATTGCAGAATATAGATTATCTAATTTAAGTGTAGAAGGAATTTTTTCGCATTTTCCAGTTAGTGATGATCTGGGAGTGGATAGTCGTACATTTACCGAGAATCAGATTCGCTTGTTTAAAGAAGTCATTGACAATCTAAAAAAAGAAGGTATTGATTGCGGAATCAAACATATTCAAAACAGCTATGGAATTTTAAATTATATGGATCTTGGTATGGATTATTGCCGCCCTGGTTTGTTGTATATGGGTGTTACAAGTGATGATCAAATTCCTATTCTTTCGAATCCAGACTTTATTCCGATCATGTCAATCTATGCCAATGTTTCTTTGGTAAAATGGATCCAAGAAGGTCAAAGTGTTAGTTATGGGCGTAATTTTATAGCCACAAAACCAACCAAAGTGGCAACTGTATCAATTGGTTATGCCGATGGGATTCCTCGTCTTTTAAGCAATCAGGGATTTGAAGTGTTGATTCACGGTAAACATTGTAAAGTGATTGGAAATATCTGTATGGATCAATGCATGGTTGATGTAACAGATGTAGAAAATGTTAAAGAAGGAGATATTTGTTGTTTTGTTGGTCAAATGGGACAGGAAAGAGTTACGATTGATACGATTAGTCGTTTAGCCAAGACCATCAACAATGAAACGATGAGCGCTATTGCTGCTCGTGTGCCACGTTTAGAAAAGAGGTAGATTATGAAGGTGAAAAGAAAATATGCCGCAATTGATATTGCTAAATATGTTTCGGCATTATTGGTTGTATGCATTCATACATATCCGTTTTATGAAATTAGTGAAACGTTCAATACGTTTTTTATGCAGACGATATGTCGAATTGCTGTGCCATTTTTCTTTACGACTTCCGGTTTTTTCTTCTTCCGTAAATATGGAGATGATTCTGAAGAAAACACAAAGAATCTTCGCAAATATTTAATGCGCTTATTAAAAATATATTTGATTTGGACCGTAATCTATCTTCCATATACGATATGGGATCAATATCAGGCAGGATTTAGTATTCTAGGTGTTTTTTCTTACATTCGAGATTTCTTCTTAAATGGAAGTTATTATCATCTATGGTTTTTACCTGCTTTGATGCTAGCAAGTGTGATTGTCTTCTATTTATACAAAGAAAAAGGTTTGGTGTTTACTTTAAAGGTAAGTTTAGGAGCTTATTTTATAGGTTATTTGATCAATGTTTATACACCAGTCTGGGAAAGTATTCCAGGAATTAATTTCTTTTTTGCATTTTTCACAAAAACTTTAGTGACAGCACGAGATGGAATCTTTTTTGGACCTATCTTTGTGTCTTTAGGTCTTTTGTTAGCTAAAACAGGACGTTTACCATCTAGAACTAGCTTAGGAGGCTTTGTAATTAGCTTTTTATTAGTGGTAGTTGAAGTGTTGATTTATAATATGACAGGCATCTTGCGTGATTTAACGAGCATGTATTTATTCTTAGTGCCGGCAGTTTATTTCCTTGTAAATTGGCTGTTAACAATCAAGATGCCATATAAACCAATTTATAAAGTACTAAGAAATGACTCATTATTGATTTACACATCACATATTTTATTCGCAAAAATTTTATTAGCATTGATGCCAAACGCCCATATCGTTGTTTATTTTTTGACGATTGCCTTAGCGCAGGCTTTTGCAAGTCTTGTGATGTATTATAAGGGAAGATTCCCTGTATTAGAAAATTTATTGTAGCTTATGATTAGAGTATTCCAAGTAAAATGTGCTTATGAAAATGAGGTTGAAGCACAGTTGATCAAAAAACTGCATATAAAAAAAGAAGATCTTTTGGGGTATACAATACACCGCAGAAGTGTGGATGCCCGCCACCAAAAGGTCTTGTTTTCTTATGTTATAGACTGTTCACTAAAAAACGAAAAAAAAGTTTTAAAACACAAAGATGTTCAACCCTGTCCAGATGAAACATATCATTTTGTTTCCAGTGGCACACGGATAATGAATACAAGGCCAGTTGTCGTAGGATTTGGCCCAGCTGGTATGTTTGCATCATTGATCCTGGCTGAAGCAGGATATCAACCTATTGTAGTTGAGCGTGGCAGTATGGTTTCTCTTCGCAAAGAAAAAGTAGATACTTTTTGGCAAACAGGAAAGTTGGATCCAGAATGCAATGTTCAGTTTGGAGAAGGTGGTGCCGGGGCTTTTTCAGATGGGAAATTAACGACGCGTTCTAAAGATTCAAGAGCACGAAAAGTTTTAGAAGAATTGGTGGAATTTGGTGCTAAAGAAGATATCCTAATCGATGCTCATCCACATATTGGAACGGATGCCTTTTTAAAGATCATTAAGAATTGTCGTAAGAAGATCATTGATCTTGGTGGAACATTTTATTTTGATACGTGTTTAAAAGATATAAAGACAAAACAAAATAAACTGGCAGAAATTAAGATCAACGATACATGGATCCCCTGTGAAAATATGATCTTAACAATTGGGCATAGCGCAACCGATACGATTCGAATGTTACATCAAAACGGAGTTATGATGGAAAATAAACCGTATGCGATCGGCGTACGTATTGAACATAAACAAGAATATATCAATCGTGCTATGTTGAAAGACTATGCTACAGATCCTAGATTGATTCCAGCTAGATATCAGTTAACACATACAGCTTCTAATAATAAAGGTGTCTATACATTCTGCATGTGTCCGGGTGGGTATGTTATTCCTTCCAGCAGTTCTAAAGAAAAGCTTGTGGTCAATGGAATGAGTTATGCATCAAGGAGTGGAGAAAATGCAAACAGTGCTTTACTAGTACAGGTCAATGAAGAAGACTATGGAAATGAGCTTTTTGCGGGATTACAGTATCAGGAAGACTTGGAAATAAAAGCGTATCATATGGCTGGTGATTACAAGGTTTGTTTGCAATTGGCAAAAGATTATTTAGAGAATAAGGTTTCGGTTCGCTTGGATGATGTAAAACCAACTTATGCCTTGGGATATCAATTTGTCGATTTAAATGAATTGTTTGATCCAGCAATCAATCAGGCGTTACATGAAGCCTTGATTGTTTTTGAAAAACGTGTTCCAGGCTTTGTCAGCGAAGGAGCTTTATTAAGTGCTGTTGAATCAAGAAGTAGTTCTAGTGTTCGGATCATTCGTGATCATGATCTTCAATCTAACATTCAAGGGATCTATCCTGGAGGTGAAGGTGCTGGATATGCTGGTGGCATTATGACAAGTGCTATTGATGGAATAAAATGCGCAGAAAGTATTATTTGCCGATACCAAAAACATGATACAATGAAGCAGAAAACGGAGGGATGAGATGGCTTTATTAAAACCAAAATACTATGTTTCCAGTTTTGAACATATGTCGATCGAGCGTTTAAAACAACAGGGGATCAAGCTGTTATTATGCGATATTGATAATACATTGGTTTCTTATGATGAAAAACATCCAAGTCCTTCTGTTATTTCATTTATTGATCGCGTAAAAAGTTCTGGAATTGAAGTGGCTCTTTGTTCAAATGCAACCAAGGAGAGGGCAACACGGTTTTCCAAGGATCTAAATGTGTCCACAACTTATTATTTTTCCATGAAACCATTACCGAAGAACTTTATTCAAGCAATGAAAAAACATAATTTAAAAGCTAATCAGGTTGCCATTATTGGTGATCAGATGTTTACAGATATATTAGGTGGAAATCTTGCTGGACTTTATACGATATTGACTGCGCCAATCGCAGTGAAAGATAGAGGAGTTACGAAGATCAATCGTTTCTTTGAAAATATTGTATATAAAGTGTTAGAGCATAAAGGAGATTTTAAGAGAGGTGAATTCGATGACTAAATATTGTAAAGGATGTGGCGCAAAGCTGCAAAACGACGATAAAGATGCAATTGGGTATGTTCCTACACTGGATGCATCGTATTGTGAAAGATGTTTTCGAATTCGTCATTATGGAGACGTAACTATTTCCATGGCACAGAAAATTGAATCCAATCAAACGCTGGATAAGATTGCCAAAGTCAAAGGAGTAATCTTTTGGGTGGTCGATCTTTTTGCGTTTGAATCGAACATGATTTCTCGTTTGAATCAAAAATTGGATACTGATGAAATTGTTCTTGTCTTAACTAAACGTGATGTTCTACCTAAAACATTAAGTGATAAAAAGATTCTTGAATTTGTCAATCGTCGCTTAGATGAAGAAGGAATTAAAGTAAAAGATATCGTGATTTGTGGATATCTTTTAAAGCATAATGAACAGTCAAAGGCCTGCATTGATGAAATCTATTCCAAGATACAAATGTATCGTAAAGGAAGAGATATTGTCTTTATGGGGGTTGCCAATGCAGGAAAATCAACCATCTTAAATCAACTGCTGGCTATGGAAGATCTAACGACATCTAGACATCCTGGTACAACATTGGACCTTGTGCCAATTGAACAAGATGGATATACGATTTATGATACGCCGGGAATTGAAAATCATCATAGTGTATTGACTTTTTTAAATTCAAAAGATTTAAAAATGGTGATTCCAACCAAACCAATTAAGCCATTTGTTTCTCAGATTTATGAAGATCAGTCTTTTGCAGCAGCTGGGCTTGCAAGGCTGGATATCGTAGTAAAAGGAAAAGCCAGTGTAGTTGGTTATTTCTCACGCTCTTTATCGATTCATAGAGGAAAGTTGGAAAATGCGGATAATCTTTGGAACAAACATTTAAATGAAATGCTGGTTCCTTGTCTAGATACTTCTATGTTGACAATGCATACATTCCAGGCACCAAAAGTAACAAATGAAAAATTGGATGTCGTGATCCATGGACTTGGATGGTTTTGTATAAGTGGACAGATTCAAGATGTTTATGTCCGTGTTCATAAAGGCATCAATGTTACATTCAGAAAGGCGATGATCTAATGTTAAATAATAAAGATAAAAAATATTTACGAAAATTAAGCATGTCATATAGACCTCTTTTCCAAATTGGAAAAGATGGTATCAGCTATAATTTGATCAAAACAATCAGTGATTCTTTAGAAGCTCATGAGCTTGTCAAATGCAATCTGTTACAGACATGTCCAATTGATACAAGAGAAGCGGCTATTGAGTGTGCCAGCAATACTCATAGTGAGATCGTACACATTGTAGGACATACATTTGTATTATATCGTCGCTCTAAAGAAAACAAGCTGGGGCTTAAAAAATGAGAATTGCGATCATAGGAGGGTCTTTTGATCCAATTCATTATGGCCATATCCATATGGGACTGGAGTCAATCAAACAATTGAAGGTGGACGAAGTCTGGTTCATGCCTACGAAGATCACGCCACTAAAAGATCGTGAATTAACAAGCGTTGAAGATCGTGTGTCTATGATCAAGCTTGCGATTGAACCATATGCCAATTTCAAACTTTGTACACTGGAGTTAGAGCGTGAAGAGAAAAGTTATACAATCAATACATTAAGAGAATTAAAGAAACGATATAAACATGAATTCTATTGGATCATAGGCAATGATCAACTTGAACAGTTTAATCGCTGGAAGGACCCAGAAAAACTCGTCAAGATGGCTCAGTTTGTTTGTTTTGATCGAGACCATATGTTGACAAAGACATCTTATGATATTAAAAGATTACATATGGAATGCATGCCGGTCTCTAGTTCTGAGATTCGTATGGGAAATAAATTGAATTATTTACCATCGAAGGTTTTAGATTACATATATGCGAATAGGTTATATGTTAAAGAATTTGTAGCCAGCCGTGTACCTGAACATCGTTATAGGCATTCACTATCTGTTGCCAACCTTTGTGAAGAATTTGCCCGAAATAATGGTTTGGATGTCAATGTAGCGTATTATATTGGGTTATTTCATGATGTATGCAAGGCAATGCCTAAAGATCGAATGTTATGCTGGATCAAGGCTATCTGCCCAGAAAATGAAAAATATGCTCCTCCAGTATGGCACGGTTTTGTAGGGGCAGAAGTTGTAGATCGCATCTTTTATATCAAAGACTGGCGCATTAAAAATGCTATTTATCATCATGTGCTTGGAACAAGTACAGATCCATACGCAATGGCGGTTTTCTGTGCAGACAAATTAGATCCGTTAAGAGACTATGATACCAGTAAAGGTATCCAGCTTTGTAAGCAAGATTTATATAAGGGCTTTTTAAAAGTAAAAGAAGATAATGAACGATATCTTCAGAAAGGAAAGTAAAGTGGAATTTAAAGAAATCGTATTAAAGGCAATTAGCGAGAAAAAAGGGTTTGATATTAAAGAATATGATACACGTAGTTTGACTCCATTTATGGATAGCATGATTGTTGTAAGTACGACCAATATTCGTCAAAACAATGCAATAGCGCAGAATATTAAGGATCGTTTAAAGGAGAATGGATTTGATGGTACGATTCGTATCGAAGGAAATGCCGATTCAAAATGGCTTTTGATCGATCTAAAAGAAATTGTTGTACAGCTGTTTGTCAAGGATGAAAGGCAGGTGTATCAGCTGGATCGTTTGTATCGAGATGTTCCAGTCATTGAATATGATTTATGATACATTAGCGCAATATTATGATGCCTTAGTAAAAGATGAAGAGGCATCCAGAATGTGGGTGGATTGGATTGAATCCAAATGCAGTCCCTGCGATGTGCTTGAACTGGCCTGTGGCAGCGGAGAAATTACCGAAATGCTGGTACAGGATGGTTTTGATGTTTCTGCCCTTGATCTTTCTGATGAAATGATCGAACAGGCAAAACAAAAAGATACGGATAATAAGATTCAATTTTATTGTCAGGATATGAAAGATTTATCTAATTTTTCTAAGTTTAGTGCAATCTTTTGTCTTTGTGACAGTTTTAATTACCTGCTTGAAAAAGAAGAGGTTTCTAAATTTTTTAAAGAGGTCTCTGACCATTTAAAAGATCAAGGATATTTTTTCTTTGATACTCATTCACTGGATCGCCTGGAAGAGTTTGAAGATGAGTTTAATGAAACAGGCTCTTTTGAAGACTGTGATTATCAATGGTCGATCATGAGTGAAGATGATCTGATCTATCAGGATTTTGCGTTTTATTTTCAGGAAGGACATATTGTTCAAGAACATCATATTCAAAGGGTATATGATCCAGTCTGGTTAGAAAAAGAATTATCAAAACACTTTAATATTCTTTCCATTAAAACAGATTTTGATCTTGAAGGAATTCAGGAAGGCGAAAAGTATTTTTATATTTGTCAAAAGAAATAAGGGATATATATGATTATAGGAATAGCTGGAGGCAGTGGTTCAGGAAAGACAACTTTTACCAACGCTATAAAAGAAATGTTTAAAGAAGATGTTTTGATCATCCGTCATGATGATTATTATAAAGATAATTCAAATTTGAGTTTTGAAGAAAAAAAGCATATCAATTATGATCACCCAGGTGCATTGGAAACGGATTTATTGGTGGAACATGTAAAACAATTAAAAGATGGTCAACCGATTGAAAAACCACTATATGATTTTTCGACTCATGATCGAAAAGGCAGTGAAATGATTTTTCCTAAAAAGATCATTATTTTAGAGGGTATCCTTATATTAGAAAGCGAAGCATTAAGGAACTTGATAGATATAAAAGTTTATGTAGATGCGGCAAGTGATGAAAGAATTTTACGGCGGATTCTTCGGGATACAAAAAAACGAGGTAGAACTCTTGAAGATATATGCGATCAATATTTAAAAACTGTGAGACCTATGCATGAAAAATATGTTGAGCCTACAAGAAAATATGCGGATATCATTATAAATGGTGGGATGAATAAAATGGCTCTTGAGTTAATCAGGACAAAAATAGAGTCAGTTTTACAGGAGGAAGTATGATTGGAATTTTAGCAGCCATGGATACAGAAGTAGAAGCTATCAAAAATATCATGGAAATAAAAAAAGAAGAATTGTATCAGGGAATGAATTTTACCTATGGTACAATTGAAAATAAAGAAGTCGTTTTATGCAAATGTGGCGTAGGAAAGTGCCTTGCGAGTATGAGTGCTACTTTGTTATGTACAAAAGAAAAACTGTCTGCTTTGATTAACGTTGGTGTTGCCGGTGGTTTGAAGGAAGATCAAAATGTATTGGATATTGTGATTTCAGATAAAATAGTTCAGGCAGACTATGATACCTCTCCTATTGATGGGGATGATGGTATTGGGCTTGTGTTTGAAGCGGATGAAAAACTTAAGGAAACGTGTATCGAAGCTGCCAAAAAGGCAAAAATCACCTATCATGTTGGAACAATAGCCTCACAAGATATATTTATGGCAAGAAAAGAAGACTATGATAGATTAATGACAAAATTTGCCGATTCAGCTTGTTCAGAGATGGAAGGTGGAGCTATAGGGCAGATTGCTCATGTTTTCAATGTTCCCGTGTTGATCGTTCGCTCTTTAAGTGATGTCGTAGATCATCATGATAATCCAATGGAGTTTACAACATATGCTCAAATTGCATCGAAACAAGCTGCAACTTTGATCAAAGAGATGATGAGATCCTAAGGGATCTTTTTTTTTCAGATTAATTTAGGGGATTGTTGGTATGATCGTAAAGTATAAGTTCATAAGAGAATCTTACAATTTGTGTCAGAAAATATCCTGTTATTCTTAAAAACTGACCACTTATTCTTATGTTCTTGATACATCAAAATCAGTTGACTATGATAGTACGCGTTAGAAAGTAAGGCGATGATCATGATTTTAAAGAATATCTCCGAGGAGGAATTTAGTGATTTTTATGAGAATTTTGAACAAAAATGTTTTTGGCAATCAGTTTCAATGGCTCATTTTGAGTCTTCTCATGGATGGAGCATTCATTATTTAGGCTTTTATGATGAGGATGTGATTCGTGCAGCTACAATATTAATTTCTAAAAAAGTTATGGGTAAGTATGCTCTTTTTGAGGCGTTACGTGGTTTTTTGATTGACTATGACGATCTTGATTTAATGGATGCATTTTTAAATGAGTTAAAAAAATATCTTCATGCGCATAATTGTTTATATATGAAGATCGATCCATATTGTGAATATCAGCCTCATGATAAAGATGGGAATGCCATAGAAGGCTATAGAAGAGATGACTTGATAGATTTGTTTGAAAAACATGGTTTTATTCATCAAGGATTTCGTAATGGATCGGATAATAATTATGAACCGCGTTGGATGTCTATACTGCCATTGGAAGGCAAAGATGAAGAGGATATTTTAAAAAAATGTGATTCAAAGACTCGACAAAATATTGTCAACACACAAAAAACCGGCCTAAAAATAGACCGTCTAAATAAATCGGAGCTATATCGCTTGCAAGATATGGTTTCCACAACTGGCAAGCGGCGTCATTTTCTAAATCCAGATCTTTCGTACTATACCGATTTTATGACAAGTTTTCATGAAAATATGCAGGCATATTGTGTATATTTGGATACAAAAGATTACTATGAGCGTTACAAAAAGAATTATGAAGAACTTATAAAAGAAAAAGAACATATATACAAGCTGATTGAGGAAACAGATTCCAAAAAGAATCGTTCAAAATTAAAGAATTGTGAGAACAAAATCACAGCGGCTTTGAAACGAATTGATGAAGCTAAAAAACTTAGAGAAGAGTATGGCGATAAAATTGATTTAGCAGCTGCCATGTATGTTATTACTGATCGTGAAATTGTATATTTATTTAGTGGATCTAATGATACGTTTAAACATTTTAAAGCAGCCTATGCTTTGCAGTGGTATATGATCAAATATGGTATTGAGCATCATATCAAGCGCTATAATTTTTATGGCATTAGTGGAATTTTTTCACCTGAAGATGAAGAATATGGAGTATATCTTTTTAAAAAGGGTTTTGATGCAGATGTTATCGAACTTATAGGAAATTTTGAATATATAGATCGAAAAAGAGCATATACAGTTTATGAAGATCTAAGAAGAATCAAGCATCTTGTACGTAAATAATATCTTTAGATCCAGTAAGGGATTTTTGGTAATTAAGGATAGTCTTGGAGACTTCCTGCATCATATCATACATTCGACTGACTTGATTAGAGAAGATAACAAGAATATAGTCTCTTCCAGGAAGATAAACAATTCCTCCATCGTGATATAACAGATCGGCTGCGCCTGTTTTATGGGCGAATTCAATGCCTTTATCTAAACCAGCTTGGATCTCGTCACGGTCTTCACAAGCTTTTAAGATGGAAATCATGTCTTGGCAGGCTTTGTCGGATATGATTTCTTTTTTATATAGTTTTTCAAAAAGAATACCAACGTCTTTTGGATTGGATGTGTTGGCACCTCCATCAGTAAAGAAGTTTTCACCAGGAAGAAGTCCATGGTGAAGTTCTGTGTTTTCTAAGCCTAGTTCAATGCACATCTGATTGATTTGATAAAGGCCAAAGATTCCATTGCCGCCACCAAGTAGAGCAGCTAAATTATTGTATGCTGTATTGCTGCTAATGGTGATCATCTGCTCGATTTCGTTGGCATGAGCAGCATGATCTATATTACCATTCTCGATTTCTTGAAAGATCTTAATTAGAGCAGGTACTTTGATCATGCAGCAAGGATACATATTTTTAGGATTAATATAAAAGGATTGCTCGGTGCGTAAATCTTTAAAATATACAGAAATATCACCATCATATTTTGATAAAACTTTTTGTACTTGCGACTGGATTTCTTCAATGTCAAAATCTACTTCTTGTTTGGTCTTTTCTCCGTTTTTATCGTAATAATCTAGATGCAGTTGTCCATCTTTTGAAAATGCTACATAAGTATCTTTTGCCATTTTTCCATTTTTATCAAAATAGTATGTATGATCATTAATGGTTTGAAAACCATATAGTTTATGACCTTTTTGATCATAATAATATGTATTTGTTTTATGTGTCACAAATCCCCTTGTCATAAACCCGGAGTCTTCATTAAAATGATATTCTTTACCATCAATTTCAAGGTTTCCATGATATAAGTGTCCGTTTTGATCCACATAAACCATGATGGCATCTGAAAAAGGTAGAATTTGTACAAACCCTCTTTGATTGGATAACCAGATACAAAAGACAAGGACTATAATTGAAAAAATTCCGATAGATAAATAAATTTTCCCAATAAAATCTAAATGTAAAAACTTTTTTTGCAACATGAAAGAGACCTCTTTAAATATATATTACTATATTTTTTTATTATTGCATCTAAAATTGAGATGAGTGGTCTTGTTTTGCGCTTAACAGGTTTAATAATCACCACCCTCTACACCAAGATACTCTTCAAGTGTTAGACCAGACTGGTATATATTTACTGCCTCATCACCTACATATCGTACATGCCAAGGTTCTGCCATATAGCCAGTTATGCTTTCTTTACCACTTTGATAACGAACGATAAATCCATATTTATGAGCATTTTGAGCTACCCATTGAGCTTCATTAGGACTTTCCAACAGAGCGCCATTTGGTTGTATCAAATCAAAAGCCAACCCGGTTTGATGTTCAGAATATCCAGGTCTTGCTGAAAATGTATCAGCGCTTGCCTGACCGTATGAGTTAACATAATTTTGATAAAGAGAACTTTGATATTGATAACTACGATATCCACTGTAGGAATTGCTGATTGAAAGCCCAAGACTTTGCATGTCGGCAATCATTTTTTGAAGTTGAGATAAAGCCGTTGGATCTTCTTGAGATCCATAGTTTGCAGGTAAAGGATGTTTCTTATTCACGATAAGAATGCCGTTTACATAGTATGGCTCAATGGTAGTTTGAGGTGTTGAAGGATTATTTTGATTTTGTTCGGTTGAATTATTTTGATTAGAAGAAGTATCATTTTGATTTTCTTCATTTTGAATAACTATATTGAATTCTTTTGAAGTAGAATTATTGTATTTATCTGTAGCCTTGATTTTACCAACATAGGATCCAGGTGTAGTAAAATCAACTTCTTGTGTATCAAAGCTTAAAGTACATTCACTTAAATCTTCTACAGTAAAATGCTTAGAAAAATCATAACTGCTATCATTGAGAGCTACATCTATAGGATCTGAAGAAGCAGTTATTTTGGGCTTTGTTGCATCTTTTACTTTGATTGTTAATGATTTTGAATGATCAATCAAAGCGTGATAGGATAAAGCGACTTTGTAAGTTCCTACAGCCGGATAATCTTTATCGGGTTCATTTTTAATCTTGGAAGTATCAATGCGAATGTTACTTGGTTCAATGAAAGATGAATTAAACAATTCTTTTGTATTAATATTTATGGACTTTCCATATTCCATTGTATAAGATGTTTGTTTTAAGGAAGGCATGGAAAAATAGATTGCCAAAGCAATGAGAACTATACAACTAGCTGTGCCTGCACCAATATAAATTTTAGTATTTTTCTTCATAGTATCCCTCTATTCTAAAGTGAATAATTTTGTTTCGTATGTATAGAATAAACTTGACATTTCTTTAAAAAAGTCTTTTTTATTTGAAATCTGATCGGTGAATAATACAAGAATATAATCTTTATCAGGAATGTACACGATACCACCATCTAGATATAAATCATAAGCCCATCCCGATTTATGCGCGAATTCTACAGTATTTGGTAATCCTTGCCAAATGGCTCTTTGATCTGAACATTGTTTTAAAAGATTGAGCATTTGATCACATGCAACTTTTGAGATAATCTTTCCTTGATACAGCAAGTCAAATAATAAGCCAATGTCGCTAGGGCAGCTCATGTTTGATCCATTGTCACTAAAATAGATATCACCGGGTGATAAACTATGATGAAGCTGCGTGTTCTGCAAGCCTAATTGCATCATATATGTATTTACGACTTGTAATCCTTTGATTCCGTTTCCATTTCCTAGCATGGATATTAGGGCATTATAAGATGTATTATCACTGTGAATGATCATGTTTTCTAGATAAGTCTGACAGGAATCATATTCCAATAAACCTTGATCTATATAGTTATAGACTGTAACTAAAACGCAAACTTTGATGATCGAACATGGATAGAATGTATTATCATTGATGGAAATCTCTTGTTGTGTCCTTAAATCTTTAAAATACAAGCCGACATTTCCTCCGTATTTATTAATGATCGCTTGAGCCTGCTTTAAAAGTGTATCTTCATCGATTAATAATTGTCCGTCTTCATTGAATATTTTTTCTTTGTATTGATTTGTTACCATTTTTCCATCCTTGTCAAAATATGATATCTGGTCGTTTTCGTTCATGGAAACTTTCTTAAATTGATTCTTAATTTGTTTTCCATCTTCATCAAAATAGTAAAAATCATCTTCAATTCGATATAATCCTTTTACCATGGTGCCATCTTCTTTGAAATAGTAGGTATTGTCATCTTTTTCAGTAAATCCTGTCTGCATGATGCCGGTTTCTTTATTAAAATAATAGGTTTGGTTTTCTATAGTTTGAAATCCGTAAAGTAAGTCGCCTTCTTTTGTCCTGTAGACAATCTGATCACGACTAAATATATTTTTTGGAACAAACCCGGATCTAGAAGAAACAAATTTAAAAGAAACAAGAAAAATACAAAGTAACAAAATTATAATTATGATTTTTTTCTTCTTTCTCATTGTATCACCGGCTTTATCTTTACTTATATAATAAACTTATTTTAGGCTGCATAGTATAAAAAAAGAACAAGAGGTTAAAAAAATGGCACAACTGGAATTATGTCTTATAACTAATTATTATTTTAACATAAATACAAATATGAACTAGATGAATGTGTTTCATCAAAAATGTTATTGGATCAGGCATGTGTTTATGATTTTTTGTTTATGGATATAGAATTGGGTTCAGAAAATGGAATTGATCTTGGATTAAAAATTCGTAAGAAGCATAAGAATTGCCATATTATTATTACATCAAATTATACAAAGTATTTAATTGATGGGTATAAGGTAAAGGCAGATCGATATTTATTGAAACCAATTAGTCAGGAACTATTTGATAGTGAAATGGCACCGGTATTTCGTGAATATTATGCAGAAAACACAACCATCTATGATGAAAAGATTTCGCGATATTGAATTCGTTTGAATGATATTGTGTATATTGATTTTTTTGATAAAAATTCATATTTGGTATTTGATAATGGGAAGAAATTAAAAACTCCATATCCTTTATATTATTGGGAAGAAAAATTATCCAAAGAATATTTTGCGAGATGCTACAAAAGTATATTGGTGAATTTAAACTATATAGATACAATCGTAAAAAACGATATTATTTTAGTGAATAAACAAAAGGTTCCAGTTTCAAGATTTTATCGTAAACAGTTTGAAGAAAAGTGGTTAGAAAATATTCAACGAATGTTATAAAATTGTATATATGAAAGAGATCATCCGAGATTTTTGTCAAGGCATCTATGATGCAATGTGTTCAAATCGAGAATTTATTGAAAAATATACATTTGAAGATCTTTTTGAGATTGTCTTAAAAGCTTTTTATGCTCTAGTGCTTAAGGTGCTTACCTTGGCCTTAGGTATTATCGCTTGTGTTTTGGCTGCCGTTAAACTAAATATTAATTTTTATACCATATTTTGGGTCGGAATTACGCTTTGGCTTTGTTGGTTTATGGCAGATAGAGATCTTAAAAAAGCTGCTGCTTTGATACGAGATATTTCCAATCTAAATGAAAAGCCAAAAGAATGATCAAAAGATCATTGTTTTACTTGAAACCATATATAAAAAATGATTTAATATCTGTGCACATTATCAAGAGATGGGTTAGAGAGTTAGCTCAAAGATCCCACACCAACCTGATTTTAAAATTAAGGTGGTCCCGCTAACAACGATAAGAAGTATAAATAATTACAACATACTTCTTAGAGTATGTTTTTTTTATGATATGATATGTGTAAGGAGGAAAAAATGAAAAACTATATTTTCACTAGTGAGAGCGTTACAGAAGGACATCCAGATAAGGTATGTGATCAGATTGCGGATGCAATTCTGGATGCAGCCCTTGAACAGGATCCATATTCAAACATGGCGGTTGAATGTACGATCAAAGATGATTTTGTGTTGATTTATGGAGAAGCGAATACAAAAGCAGATATTGATTATGCAGCGATTGCGTTGGCAACGATCAAAAAGATCGGATACGAAGAAGAATATCATGTTCATGTTGTTGTAAACCAACAAAGTCCTGAAATTCACAATGCGGTAAACCGTGATGATGTTTGCGCAGGTGATCAGGGAATCATGTTTGGTTATGCATGTGATGAAAGCAAGGAATATATGCCTTTGCCAATTTACTATGCGCATAAGTTAGCTATGCAGTTGACAAAAGTAAGAAGAAACAATCCTAAATTAAAACCAGACGGAAAAACACAGGTATCTGTTGAATATGAAAACGATGAAATCAAACGTATTGATACGATCGTTGTTTCTACGCAACATGCAGCGGATGTTTCACAAGAAGAAATCAAAGAAATCATCATGAATGATGTCATTAAACCATGCATCAATGAGAATTTATTGGATGAAAATACAAAATACTTTATCAATCCAAGTGGTAGCTTTGTTGTAGGTGGATCTTTTGGGGATTCTGGAACAACAGGACGTAAAATTGTATGTGATACATATGGTGGACGCGGACGTATTGGAGGGGGATGCTTCTCTAGTAAAGATCCAACGAAAGTAGATCGTAGTGCAGCTTATTATTGCCGCTATGTAGCTAAAAGTATCGTAGCAAACAAATTAGCACGTCGAGCAGAAGTACAGGTATCTTATGCGATTGGTAAAAAAGAACCGATTTCGCTTTGTGTAGACACATTTGGAACAGGAAAGTTTGAAGACGAAAAGATTCTTGAAATCATCGAAAACAACTTTGATTTCAATGTTGATAATATCTTGAAAGAACTTGATCTAAGAAAACCAATCTACCGTAAGACAAGTTGCTATGGTCATTTTGGGGATCCACAGTTCTCATGGGAGAAGATAAAAGAGTTAAAATTCTAGGAAGGAAAGAAGTATGAACACTACATTAGTAATCATGGCAGCAGGCATTGGTTCTCGTTTTGGAGAAGGTATCAAACAGCTTGCCAAAATGGGACCAAATGGAGAAATTATCATGGATTACTCTATTTATGATGCCAAGGAAGCCGGCTTTAACAAGGTCGTATTTATCATTCGAAAAGACATTGAAGAAGAATTCAAGAGCGTAATTGGAGATCGTATTCAAAAACACATTGATGTTGAGTATGTTTTCCAAGATATCAATGATGTTCCAGAAGGGTTTTCTGTACCAGAAGGACGTACAAAACCATGGGGGACAGGGCAGGCAGTTTTATGTGCTAAAGAAGTAGTTAAAGATCCTTTTGTTGTCATCAATGCAGATGATTATTATGGAAAAGAAGCATACAAGAAATTACATGACTTTTTAGTTTCTAATGAAAAGCTTGATGCGAAATATACTATGGGTATGGCTGGTTTTGTCTTGAAAAATACTTTAAGTGAAAATGGAACAGTTACTCGTGGTATTTGTAAAGGCGAAAACGGATTGTTGAAAACCGTTATTGAGACAAAAGGAATCAAAGAAGAAAATGGCAAGATCTTATGTGATGATCCTGAAGTAGAAGCTTGGGTAAAACCAGAAGATCTTGTATCAATGAATATGTGGGCAGCTTATCCAGATTTCATTGATTATTTAGAACAGGGCTTTAAAGAATTCTTATCAAATATCGATGATGATCCAATGAAAAAAGAGTACTTATTACCAATTATCGTAAATGGTATGTTAGAAGAAAAGAGTGTGCAAGTTAAGATTTTGGAAACAAATGATCGCTGGTTTGGTGTGACATACAAAGAAGATAAAGAAGCCGTACAAAATTCGTTCAAAGAATTGATTGAAAAAGGTGTTTATCCAGAAAATCTTTGGAATGATTAATAGAAGAGCTTGGTTAAGACAAGCTCTTTTTTATGCTATTTCCATAAAAATGTAAACGGTAACGGGTTTATAATGTGTGAAATTGTCAAAAATACTGGACTTTTTTAGAAGATTATTGTAAGTTTCTTAACTGTGTGTTTTGAAAAATACACAAAGAAACAGAAAAAAGTACCAGGAGGCAAGAAATTATATGATAAAAAAAATCACTAAAACTGTTCTCGCTACCGGATTATTTTTGAGTTTTACAGCGGGAAATACTGCTGTTTTTGCAAGTACAAAAAGTGATGCTGAGGTTAAATTGCCGATTTCATTAACAGAAGCGGCTTATCAAGATGAAGAATCACTGATGGAAATTGTTCATAATTCTTTTGATGAAGAATTAACCGGATTAAAAGTAACAAACACGACAAAGTCGAGTGTTGAGATGGAATCCGATGATTACATGATTGAGGCTAAGGGAATCAATTTGGATAAGACAGGCTTGCAGAATGTTTCTTTGACTTTAACAAAGAAAGCCGGCAAAAATCCATTGCCAATTGAATTACCGGTTACTGCTCAACAAGTCAGTACAACTCCAGAGACTTCTACAAAAACAGTAATTGTAGATGTTAAAGACGTAGTTGCTCCAACGATCGAAACAGAAGAATCATTTGTGACTGATCAGGGAGTTAGCTTAGATCTAGCAAGTCAGATCAGCGCAAGTGATGATAAAGATGAAACAGTTGAAGTATCTTTAAATGGAGATGTTGATTACAACACAATCGGGTCCTATCAAGTGGAAGCAACCGCTACAGATAAAAGTGGAAACACAACAACAAAAATAGTGACTGTCAATGTTGAAGAAAATTTTTATGACAAGATTGCTTCTGCTGCATTGGCTCAATTAGGTGTTTATCAAGATTGTACGATGTTGGTAACAAATTCTTTGAAGGCTGTAGGAATTAATTTCCATGGATCACCGGCTGCTTACTTGTCTTTGGGGACTGTTACAGATAATCCAGTGCCTGGAGATATCATCGTATACAGTGGTCATGTAGCAATCTATATTGGAAATGGCCAGGCTGTGCATGGTGGATGGTTAGGAAATCAAACTGTCGTTTCAACCGTTGAATGTGACAGACCGTTTATTGCCTATGTGCATGTAACAAAATAAGCGCATGATGCGCTTTTTTTATTGACTTTTGTACTATAGAAGACTAAACTATCTTTTAGTTTACAAGTAAACTAATGGAGGCGTTATGAAAAAGAATGTGGAAAATTTGCTGTCATCATTTGCTAAGATTCGACGCTTTTATGCCAATGAATTACAAAATAAGCTAGAAAAGGAAAATCTTACACCTAATGAGATTTCAATATTGATCTTACTATCCAATAACCCTTCAGTCACGACAAGTTCGCAGCTCGTTTATTTTTTACAGGTATCTAAAGGATTGGTGAGTCGAAGTATTGATGGTTTAGTGAAAAAAGGATTGATTCAATGTGTACAGGACGATAAAGATCGTAGAGTTCAAAGGATTGTATTAACTCCAGCATCGAAAACTATAACTATAAAAATCACAAATGAAGTTAGAAAAATTAATGATCGGATTTTAAAAGATATTTCAGAAGAAGAGATTATTCAGATGGAGAGCACGATATCAAAGATTATCGATTGTTTTGAATCAAAAGGAGGAAGGAATGTATGAAGTTAACAATGTCAAATGAAGTGGATTTAGGTAAAGAATCTGTTAAGAAACTATTCTGGATCTTAGCTTTACCAGCTATTCTGTCTCAGGTTATCAACGCTTTATATAATGTGGTTGATCGTATGTATATTGGACATATTCCTGAAATAGGATCAGCGGCATTGACGGGAGTTGGGGTTTGTTTTCCAATTATTATGATTATCAGTGCAACAGCGTATTTGTTTGGTGTTGGAGGCGCACCACGCGCAAGTATTTTTATGGGGAAAAAAGATAATAAAACAGCTGAAAAGATATTAGGGAACTGCTTTATTTCTTTAGTGATCGTTGCTTTGATAATAACGATCATTGTGTTAATTTTTAATGAACCATTGTTATATTTGTTTGGAGCCAGCGAAAATACGATTGGTTATGCAAGAAGCTATATTTGTATTTATGCAATTGGAACGATTTCTGTCATGGTAACACTTGGACTAAATGCATTTATCTCGGCACAGGGCTTCTCAAAGATAAGTATGCTGACGGTTCTTATTGGTGCGGTTACTAATATTGTTTTAGATCCAATCTTTATTTTCGTGTTTAACATGGGAGTGAATGGAGCGGCATGGGCGACAATTATTTCACAGACAATTAGTGCAATTTGGGCTTTTCAGTTCTTATTATCAAAGAAAACAGTACTCCGTCTAAGAAAAGACTGTATGAAAATCGAAAAGGATATCCTTGTTCCGTGTATCGGCTTAGGTGTAGCTCCATTCATTATGCAATCAACAGAGAGCGTTTTAGTGTTGTGCTTTAATTCTTCTTTATTGGCTTATGGTGGAGACCTTGCTGTTGGAGCTATGACTATTCTTTCTAGTGTTATGCAGTTTGCAATGTTGCCTTTGCAGGGAATGACACAGGGTGGACAACCAATTATTAGTTATAATTATGGGGCAGAAAAGCTTGATCGTGTAAAGAGTGCCTTTAAATTACAGTTAATGGCTTGCTTTATCTATGCTTTAGCGTTGTGGTTATTGGCAATGTTTGTTCCTTCTTTATTTGCGATGATTTTTACATCTGATCCAGATTTAGTTGAAATTACATCATGGGCTTTGCGAATTTATTTGTTCGCGATCCCAATGATGGGAATACAAGTTGCTTGTCAACAAACGTTTATTGCCTTTGGAAATTCAAAAACAAGCGCATTTTTGGCAATTTTCAGGAAACTAATTGTCTTGATTCCTTTGATTTATATTTTGCCAATGATTTTAACAGATAAGGTGTTTGCAGTTTTTTTAGCAGAACCAATTGCAGATACGATTGCAGCTGTCACAACGGCGACACTGTTTTATATAAGTTTGAAAAAAATGATTAGAACTAAGAATCAGGGATAATTACCTGGTTCTTTTTTTTTGAACAAATATGAACGAAAATGGACAAAAATGAATAAATATGATTGATTTTGTGCTGCCTAGGTGCTATATTGAAGATGACAAGAAAAGAGGGTGGATCTTATGGCTAGAATTAATATTGATGGTGCTCAAAATGTGGAAGTTTCCATTAAAATTCCATGTGAAAAAACACCTTTGGAACAGTTGGAAATCATGGAAGCTTATACAAAAGCCCACCAGGAATCAAAAGATGAAGATAAAGCGGTTCGTGAATTAAATTGTCTTAAAACAATTTTCCCGCGATTGTTCAGAAGCATAGAAGAAAACGATTTGATTGCTGGAAGACTTGATTTTTTGCCTATTGGATTTGGTAGTGTAACTAGTATTGGCGGTGTTGGTCATTATTGCGTATTTCATAAATTAAGAGCGTTTAAAGATACTTTAGAAGATGAAGAATTAAAAAAAAGAGTGGATGTTTTGTATGATTATTGGCAGGATAATGATGTAAAATCAATTTACTGTCAAGATGTATTGAATGATACAACAACAGGGCGGTTTATTGATTGTAAGTATCCATTTATGGCGACTGCCAGATTGAGCGGGATGATGTTGGATTATAAAAAGCTAGTGAGGTTAGGTGTAAATGGATTGATTGATTTGATCGAGAAAAATGAATCCAATACATTTATGGAAACCTGTCTAAAAACGATGTATCTTTTCAAAGATGTCATTCGCAGACAAATTGAATTGGTAAAAGATGCCATCGAAAAGACACAGGATGAACAAAGATTAAAGGATCTTCACCTTATGAAAGAAGACTTAGTTTATATTTTGGATCATAAGCCAGCTACCTTCCATCAGGCTCTACAATTATTCTGGCTATATGCTCTATGTGCAGGATGCATCAATTATGGTCGTATGGATATTGTCTTAGGCCCATATCTAAAACATGATATCGATACTGGTTTGATTGATGAAGATGAAGCTTATTGTTATGTTAAATCGTTATGGACTATGATCGAAAATCGAAGAACGACGGTAAATGGCCGTATCATTGTAGGTGGTAAGGGTAGAGAAAATGTAGAAGCTGCCGATCTATTCTGTAAGATTGCCTTAAGAGCATGTAAGGATACTCGTTATGTTGAACCACAATTTACACTTCGTTTTGATCATACAACTCCTGATTACATCATGGATATGGCTTATGAATGTATTGCATCTGGGGCAACTTATCCAACTTTATATAATGATGAAGTTAATGTACCGGCTGTCATGTATGGTATGAGAGTAGATGAAAAAATTGCTGAACAATATATCCCATTTGGATGCGGTGAGTTTGTCATTCAGGGGAAAAGTGTTGGTACTCCTAATACATTATTGAACTTGGTTAAGATCATGCAGCTTGCATTAAATGAAGGATATGATCCAATGGATCATGTTTATAAGGCTGGTCCAGTTAAAGTGGATCCAATTGAATCCTTTGATACATTCGATAAATTCTACGATCAATATAAAGCTTTACTGGATTATTACTTTGATTTAAGTGTATATGCACAAAAACACAGTTATGAAGTTATGAATCAGGAAGTCAGCTTCTTATTTACATCTATTTTAATGGATGATTGTCTAGCTAGACAAAAGGCATTATTAGATGGTGGTGTTGAAATTCTTGGTGGTACCAATGAAACATATGGAAACATTAATGCCAGCGATGCCCTTTATGCGATCAAAACATTGGTATACGATCAGAAAAAGTATACTCTAAAAGAGTTGAATGAAGCGACATTGCATAATTATGTCGGCTATGAAAAGCTTCGTAAAGAAATTCTGGCTTTGCCTAAATATGGCAATGATATTGAAGATGTTGATGAAATGGCTAATGATTTATATGAATATGTCGCAAAAAATATTCGTCAACGTGGTATTGATGAAGGCATGGGTTATTATTTGATCGTAATCTCAAATAACCAGACCAATACTGACTGGGGACATCAAACAGATGCAAGTTTGGATGGAAGATTAAAAGGTATGTATATGAACCCGGCAAACAACCCTCAAGGTGGAGCGGCAAAGAGTGGGCCAACGGCTGTATTGAATTCTTTGGCTCGATTTGATGCGAAATATCATGGCGGCAGTGTTCAAAATATCAAGTTTACTCCACGCATGATGCATGAAGATAAAGAAAAAGTAAAGCTTTTATTTAAAACATATTTTGATAAAGGCGGATGTCAATTGATGGTAACTGTTGTCGATCATGGCGTATTGGAAGATGCGCAAAAACATCCGGAAAATTATCCGGATCTGATCGTTCGAGTTGCGGGATATAGTGCTGTGTTTGTCAATTTAACAAAAGATGTTCAAGAAGAATTGCTAAGTAGGACCTTATATGATTAATGTTTCGAATATTGAACGATTTGCGACCCATGATGGGCCGGGAATTCGTACTACGATTTTTTTAAAAGGATGTTCGTTACATTGTCCATGGTGTGCGAATCCAGAAACATGGGTAGAATATCCTGTATTGATGCATGATACTAAAAAATGTGTTCGTTGCTTTGCCTGTCAAAAGAATTGTCCAAATATGGCAATTCATTTTGATCCGGAATTTAAATGGAATCCTCAAACATGTCAACACTGTAATACTTGTGTTGAAAACTGTCCGCTTGAAGCGCTTGAATTTTCAGGAAAGAGCATGGAAATTGAAGAAATCGTTAAGATCGTTTTAAAAGATATTGATTATTATAAGAATAGTCAGGGTGGTGTAACGATTTCTGGAGGAGAAGCCTTTGTACAGTTTGATGCATTAATGGAATTGTTGAAGACATTAAAAAAACATGATCTACATGTAGCAATTGAAACGACCGGAAATTATTCCAATGAAAGAATAAAAAGGGCATTGCCGTATATTGATTTATGGCTCATAGATTTTAAACATATCGATAAAGAGATGTTGCAGAAAGTAACCGGTGGTGATTATGATCAAATCATGGAGAATATCACATATTTAATGAATACTTGTCCAGATCAAGTTATTATACGAACACCAGTTATACCAAAGTTTAATGCTGATCAAAAAACACTGTGTGCCATGATCGAATATGTTTCAAAATATCCTGTCAAAGAAATGGATTTGCTTCCATATCATTCTTTAGGAAAATCAAAATGGGACAAGATGCATAAAAAATATATGTATTCAGATTTAAAAATGATGGATAAAAGTGAACTTTTAGACTATGTTGAAATCGGCAAAAAACATGGGTTGAAGATCAAACTGGGAGGTTAGTATGTTAACAAAAGAAAGAAAGCTAAGGATCATGAATCTTTTAGAGGAGAGATCCTTTGTGACAATCAAAGAATTAATTGAAGATTTTAATGTTTCTCGCTCCAGCATTGTTAGAGACTTAATTGAATTAGAAAATCAGGGGTTGATTCAAAGAGAACGAGGAGGAGCCAGTTTAAAGAGTGTTGATATTACTCTAACGAGCTTTAATGAACCGGCTGTTCAGGAAAAAGAGAATCTTCATATAGCACAAAAGCAGAGGATCTGTAAAGAAGCAGCTAAATCCATTCGTGATGGAGATTGTGTTTATATTGATTCAGGAACCACACCTGTTTATTTATTAGATTATTTGCAGGATAAAAAAATCACACTAGTAACTCCCAGTACATTTTTGATTCGTAAATTATCCGCAAATTTTAAAGGAGATATTTATCTTCTTGGTGGTCAATTTAACAAGTCATACGATATGAGTTATGGCTCCTTGACTTTAGAAATGATTCGTCAATTCTATTTTGACCATGCGTTTTTATCGACAAACGGCGTGGATCTTGAAACCAAAGAAGTTTATGTCTTTGATTTTAAGGTGGGGGCTGTTAAAAAGGAAATCATGTCTCGCTGTAAACGTACGGATTTATTGATCGATGCATCTAAGTTTGAAACAAGAGCAATGTGTACGTGGGCGAATTTAGATGATTTCCATACTGTGTATACGGATTCGATCAAAGAAGGGATCGAACCATTAGAAAATTTTGTAATTTGTGAAAAGGAGTAGACTATGAAAACAAAAGATGCAAGAAAATCCGCAATTTTAGAAAGTTTAAAAGGAGGCTTGATTGTATCATGCCAGGTGCAAAAAGACGATCCAATCTATACCGATGATATTGTAGTAAAGATGGCAGAAGCGGCAAGATGGGCGGGTGCTGTTGGTATTCGTGCGAATTCTCCAGAACAGATCAGCGCTATCAAAAAAGCAGTTCCAGAGCTTCCTGTAATTGGTTTATGGAAAGTTTGGCATGATGATACAGATGTTTTTATTACACCAACGATGAAAGAAGTTGACGCAATCTATGAAACAGGAGCAGAGATCATTGCCCTAGATTGTACAGCCCAGATCACACATGAAAAAACGGTTGCGTGGGACTTATTAAAACAGGCAAAAGAAAAATATCCAGATGCGATCTTTTTTGCGGATGTATCAAATTATGATGAAGCTAAACATGCAATCGAAAATGGTGCAGATATCGTAGCCCCTACTCTATATGGTTACACAAAAGAAACAGCGCATATTGAAGGACCAGATTTAAGAGAGTTTGCGAGAATGTGTCGTGATTTTAAAGATGATGCATATGTGATGATGGAAGGACACTTATATACACCTGAAGATGCGATGAAATGTATTTTCTTAGGGGCTCATTCCGTTGTTGTAGGAAGTGCAATCACAAGACCTCATCTTACCGCAAAACGTTTTGTGGATTTGTTAAGCGGATATCAGAACAATTGGCGTGATGCAGAAAAAGCGAAACACTAATGTCAGAATTTTTTCTGACATTTTTTTCTTTTGTAGTATTCTATAGGTATAAGTAATATAAATAGCCTTTTAAGGTTTATTTAAGGAAGAGGAAGTAGTATTAGAAAGGAAAGGACCTTTATAAAGATGAAGAAAATTATTGTAAAAATAGCAACAGCTGTTATTGTGCTTGGCTTAGTTGGAGGTATCATATATTGGAAGTCATTACCTGAAGAAGATGTTTCTATAGAAACAGTTTATACTGAAGAGTATCAAAATGATGTTGCTGACGAACTGGAATCAAAAAAATCCTTAAACGATTATGATGAAGATCATATGTTGATTGAATATAATCCATTCAAGACTAATACTTTATCGCTCTATGTTTATTTTAATACTGAAGAAGCTACAAAAGTATCTTATACTGTAAAGGCGCCGGAAACAGATTATGAAGATTTTAGTGCTAATGTAGATGGCAGTTATCGAACAGAACACGAATTTCAAGTTCTGGGTTTGATCCCTGGTACACTCAATGAAGTTGTGTTTGCAATAGAAGATGAAGATGGAAATACAATTACACGAACATATGAGTATACTACATCCTCTCTTCTAGGAAATGAGGATGTTCAACTTGAAGAAATGAATAGTACGGTGGATTCAGTAGATATTGGAAATGGATTGTTTGCCTTTATGGGGAATGATAGTGATGAACAGGATTTCATGTATTACTATGATGAAGATGGTGTGATTCGTGGAGAAATACCAATTCTTGGATATCGTAGTCATCGTTTGTTGTTTCAAGATGATTTGATGTATTTTAGTGTTGCTGAGAGTAAGATGGTAGCCATGAATGGATTAGGTCAAATCGTAAAAATATATGATCTAGGTCAATATGAACTGCATCATGATTATGTATTTGATAATGATGGAAATATTTTGATCTTGGCATCCGATACAGAATCCGATACGGTAGAAGATCGAATTGTCTTATTAGATCTAGAAACAGGTAAAGTCAGCGAAGTGTTAGATCTTGAAGATTTATTTGGGTCATATAAAGATATGACAAGCCATGATGAAGATGAAGACTGGGATTGGATGCATATCAATACGCTTCAATGGTTAGAAGATGGAAGTGTAATTTTAAGTTCAAGAGAAACAAGTACGATCATTAAGATCAATGATCTAGAAACAAATCCAAGTATTGATTATTTGATTGGGGAAGAATCATTCTGGAGCAATACTGAGTATGCGGATTATTTGTTAACACCAACGAGTGAATTCTCCAATACAGGTGGGCAGCATTCCGTGACATATATGAGAGATGACTCTTTAGAAGATGGTCAATATTACCTATACCTATTCAATAATAATTATGGTGTTAGTACAACACGCAGCGATTATGATTGGACACAGATTGAAGGAATTGAAACAAAATTAGCTACAGAAGGAGATACAGAAATTGATAGTGTATCTTACTTCTATCAGTATCTAGTAGATGAAAATGAAGGAACATATTCTTTAGTACAATCTTTTGAGATTCCTTATTCAGGAATTGTGAGCAGTGTTCAAAGAGTTGATGACTATATTATCACAGATTCAGGAATGCAAGGTGTACTGGGAATTTATGATGCGCAGGGAAACCTTTTGAAACAGTATAAATCAATGTTGAACAAGAAATATATTTATCGTATTTACTATTATGATTTTGATGGATTCTACTTTAATATTTAATAGAATCGGCTTTATGCCGATTCTTTTTTATCAACTTAACTGTCTTGTCAGCTGTAAATAAAAGATGTATAATTTGGCGGTATAAGTTTAAAAAGAGGGAAGATTATGTCATTGTTTAGTGAAATAGAAACATTAAAGAAAGAAAAAAATGCGATCATCTTGGCACATTACTATGTGCCTGATGAAGTACAGGTAATTGCTGATTTTGTTGGGGATTCGTTTGCCTTGGCAAAAAAAGCTAAAGAAACGGATGCCAAGATCATCGTTTTTGCCGGAGTTCTGTTTATGGCAGAAAGTGCTAAATTGTTAAATCCAGATAAAAAAGTATTGATACCCGATATGAGTGCAGATTGTCCAATGGCACATATGGCTGCTATTTCAAAGATTAAAAAGATGAAAGAAGAGTATGAAGATCTTGCGGTTGTATGTTATGTGAATTCAACAGCAGCTTTAAAAGCCGTCAGTGATGTTTGTGTAACATCTTCTAATGCGGTAGATATCGTACGATCATTAAAGAATCAAAATATCTTCTTTATACCAGATCAGCATCTTGGATCGTATGTAAAAAAACAAGTTCCAGAAAAAAATATTATTTTAAATGATGGCTATTGTATCACGCACCATGCGATGACTAAAGAGGCTGCATTATCTGCCAAAAAACAACATCCTGAAGCATTGCTACTGGTACATCCAGAATGTAAAGAAGAAGTGGTGCAGTTGGCAGATTATGCCGGCAGCACAGCTGGTATTATCAATTTCGCAAAAAGCAGTATGAACAAGGAGTTTATCATTGGTACTGAACTTGGTGTTTTATGTGAACTAAAAAAACAGTGTCCGGATAAGACCTTCTATCCAATGTCTGAAGAATTGATTTGCTCCAATATGAAAAAAATATTGGTTGAAAAAGTTCGAGATTGTCTAAAAGAGGAAAACAATGAAATAATTTTAGATGAAAATATGATGATCAATGCGAACAAACCACTGGAAAAAATGTTGGAGCTGGCATCATGAAACGAATTGATACAGATATCTTGATCGTAGGAACAGGAGCTGCAGGATTGTTTGCGGCATTACATGCAGATCCGGATAAAAAAGTTTTAATGATCACAAAAGTTGCAAAGGACAAGAGCGATTCCTATTTAGCACAAGGTGGGATATGTGTTTTAAAAGATGAAAGCGATTATGATAGTTTTTTTGAGGATACGATGAAAGCAGGTCATTATGAAAATCGTAGGGAATCCGTTGATATCATGATTCGCTCGAGTAAAGAAACAATCAATGAACTTATAGGATATGGTGTTGAATTTACGAAAAAAGGCGATCATTTTGACTATACTAGAGAAGGATGTCACTCTAAACCTAGAATCTTATATCATGAAGACATTACAGGAAAAGAAATCACTTCAAAGCTTTTAGCCGAGGTATTAACGCGTAAAAATATTACGATTCTTGAAAATATGCCTATGCTTGACATTTTGGAAAGAGAGAATGTTTGTTATGGGGTATTGGCAAAAAAAGACGGTGAATATTATACGATTAGGGCTAATTATACAATTTGGGCAACTGGAGGAATTGGAGGATTGTTTTGTAATTCAACAAATTATCCGCACTTACGAGCAGATGCAGTTGCGATTGCAATTCGTCATGGAGTCCAACTGGAGCATCCAGAATATATTCAATTTCATCCTACAACACTATATTCAAAAAAACATGGTAGAAGTTTTTTGATTAGTGAATCAATTCGTGGAGAAGGTGCAAAACTTTATGGGGCTGATGGTAAAAGATTTGCCAATGAAATATTGCCTCGTGATTTATTGACCAAAGAAATATTAAAACAGATGAAAAAAGACCATAAACCATTTGTTTGGCTTGATATGACTGTATTAGGAAAAGAAACGATCGTTACGCATTTCCCACATATTTATCAACATTGCCTGAATGAGGGATATGATTGTACAAAAGAGTGGATTCCTGTTGTTCCAGGTCAGCATTACTATATGGGTGGAGTATACGTGGATAAAAATTCAAAGACTTCAATGGAACGATTGTATGCAGCTGGGGAGACAAGCTGCAATGGCGTGCACGGAAAAAATCGTCTTGCTTCTAATTCTTTATTAGAAAGTCTAGTTTTTGCAAAAAGGGCAATGCAGGATATAAAAACACAGAAAGCAGTTCAATCTTCATGTGATTTAGACGATTTGGCCAAAGAAACAATTGAAAAACTACCAAAGGATTATGTTGAAACATATAAAAATATTGTTCTAAATGAGATTAAAAAGCGAAAGGAGAACCAATGAACACAATAACGATGTCAATGAATGTGGATGGATTGATCCTGCAGGCTTTGCGGGAGGACATCACAAGTGAAGATATTACAACCAATGCCATCATGAAAAAATACCAGGAAGGATCTGTGCAATTGATTTGTAAACAAGATGGTATCATTGCCGGTTTGCCTGTATTTGAAAGAGTATTCCATTTGACAGATCCTAAAACAGAGGTGTTTTTGTTTGTGGAAGATGGAGCCGAAGTTAAAAACGGTCAGCAGATCGGTGAAGTGCATGGGGATATTCGTGTGCTTTTATCTGCCGAAAGAACGGCCTTGAATTTCCTTCAAAGAATGTCAGGAATTGCGACATATACACACGAAAGTGCAAAGCTTTTAGAGGGTACAAAAACAAAATTACTGGATACAAGAAAAACAACACCAAATATGCGTGTGTTTGAAAAGTATGCAGTAAAAGTTGGTGGTGGATATAATCATCGCTATAACCTTTCAGATGGAGTTTTATTAAAAGATAATCATATTGCAGCTGCAGGAGGCATTACACAGGCAATCAATTTGGCTAAAGAATATGCATCATTTGTTCGTAAGATCGAAATTGAAGTTGAGAATATGGATATGGTCAAAGAAGCGGTTGAGGCTGGTGCAGATATTATTATGTTAGACAATATGAGCATAGATGAAATGAAAGAAGCAATCGCATATATTAATGGCAGAGCATTGACAGAATGCAGCGGAAATGTCACAAAAGAAACAATTAAAGATCTAGCACAAATTGGAGTGGATTATATTTCCAGCGGTGCATTGACACATTCAGCTCCAATTCTGGATTTATCTTTAAAGAATTTAAAAGCGGTGTAATCATGTCCAAAAATCATCGTTTGGATCTAATCGTCAAAACTTTGTGCGATTCAGATCAGCCTGTTTCTGGAACAAAACTGGCAAAAATTTGTGATGTATCGAGGCAAGTCATCGTTCAAGACATAGCTTTATTAAGGGCTAAAGATATCGATATCATCTCTACCAGTAAAGGATATATTATCTTAGATCATGATATAAAAAGAGAAATCTATGTTTGTCATACAGATGAGATGATTGAAGATGAGTTAAATACGATAGTTGATCTAGGTGGAAAAGTAGAGAATGTTTTCGTGGATCATGCGATCTATGGAAGAATTGAAGCAAACCTGAATATTCATTCGCGAAAAGATGTTAAAAATTTTGTGAACGAAACCGAATTGAAAAAAATTAAACCTTTGACAGAGCTTACTGGTGGTAAACATGGTCATTTGGTTTGTGCCTCTAGTGAAATTATTTTAGATGAGATAGAAGAAGCCTTGGCTAAGATGAATATTTTGTCAAAAAAGGATGAGTGATTGTCTAGTTGTGTTATAATCATTCAAAGGATGTGATTATATGCAACCACCAGTATTTGATAAATTTCAAAATGAAGATCGTGATTTTAAATCAATAGGAAAAAGTTTATGGGTGTATTTTGCCGTAATGCTTGCCATTACTATGCCTTTTTCCTATATAGATAATGGATTGTCGGCTATTATTTCCATTATTACAATTTTGATCACGATCTTTTATTGTAAGCGAAAAACTAAAATACAAATACCAGGCTCTATATATGATTTGAATTGTTCTATAAAAGAACTGGGTAAGTATTTTATCTTGATGACCGGATTCTCCATGGCTGCAATCTTGTTTATCAGTATTATCAGTACAGTATTCACCACGATTACAAATTTAGATATTCCTCAGGCAGATTTTACGTTTGATTTTAGCTCTTTGTCAGGTTGGCTTTTTTTGTTCTATGTTTGTTTGATTGGACCAATCTTTGAAGAAGTCTTATTTCGTGGAGCAATCTTAAGAACACTTAATAGATATAATTGCTATTTTGCCATTATTGCCTCAGCATTGATCTTTGGCTTATTTCATCTATATTTGGAACAAGGCGCACATGCATTTGTATTAGGATTAGTGCTTGCGTATGCTTCTTTAAAAACAGATTCTTTGATGGTTCCTATTTTGTTGCATATATTTCATAATACTTTAACGACATTTACTTCATTTTCGATGTCATTGACTACAATCGATCTGTTGTTTCGCTTTGCTTGTATGATTGTCGCTTTAATTTGGTTATCAAATCATATAAAAGATCTTAAAAAAGAATATCAGGAAGACCCGATTAGTTATCCTTTTTTTTCAAGACTCTTTTTAAGATTTTCTTTTATATCCTGGTTTGTTTTGTTTATACTTGAGACAGTTGTTAGTTTTATCGTTGGTTGATTTGATTTAGAATCAACCTTTTTTTATCAAGTCGTATCATTTGAAATCGCTAAACCTGTATGTTATATTTAGGGTGCTTATATAACTGACGGAAAAAGTGGAACTGACCACATGGAAGTATAAGAGTATAAATGCCGTCCGTCTGGGCAGCCATAGAAAAGACAGGAGGACAACATGAGAAAAGAGTGGCAAGGTTTCAAAGGAACAAAATGGCAGGATGAAGTGGATGTTCGTGAATTTATTCAGAACAACTATACTCCATATGATGGAGATGAAAGCTTCATGGCTGAACCAACACAAGCAACAGAAAAATTATGGGGAGCTCTTCAAAAGCTTCAAAAAGAAGAGCGTGCCAAAGGTGGCGTTTTAGATATGGAAACAGAAATTGTTTCTTCTTTGACATCTTATGGACCAGGTTATATTGATGAATCAATGAAAGATCTTGAACAGATCGTCGGCTTACAGACGGATAAACCATTAAAACGTGCTTTTATGCCTTATGGTGGAATTCGTATGAGTGAAGAGGCATGTACCACATATGGTTATAAACCAAGTGAGAAATTACATGAAATTTTTACAAAATATCATAAAACTCATAACGATGCGGTATTTAGTGCATATACGCCGGAAATGCGTGCCGCACGACGCAATAAGATCATCACAGGACTTCCAGATACATATGGGCGTGGACGTATCGTTGGTGATTATCGCCGTGTTGCACTGTATGGAATTGATTATTTGATTGAGAAAAAGGAAGAAGATCTGGCACTTTGTGGCGATGGTACAATGCTGGATCATATCATTCGTCAGCGTGAAGAATTAGCTGATCAAATCAAGGCTTTAAAAGGCATGAAAGAAATGGCTGCTGCCTATGGCTATGATATTTCTGGACCAGCTAAAAACGCCAAAGAAGCTGCACAGTGGTTATATTTTGGATATTTAGCTGCAATTAAAACACAAAACGGTGCAGCTATGAGTGTCGGACGTATTTCTACTTTCCTTGATATTTATTTTGAACGTGATCTAAAAGCAGGAATCTTAACAGAAAGTCAGGCACAGGAAATCATTGACCATATGACCATGAAGTTTAGAATGGTTAAATTTGCCCGCATTCCTAGCTATAATCAATTATTCTCTGGTGACCCGGTTTGGGCTACTCTAGATGTTGCGGGTATTGGTATGGATGGAAGACATATGGTAACTAAGACATGTTATCGTTTCCTACATACTCTTGAAAACATGGGACCTAGTCCTGAACCAAACTTGACTGTATTGTATTCATCTCACTTACCAGAAAACTTTAAAAAGTATGCAGCTAAGATCAGTGTTGCGACAAGCTCTGTTCAATATGAAAACGATGATGTAATGCGCCCAGTTTGGGGTGATGACTATGCAGTATGTTGCTGCGTAAGTGCAACACAGACAGGAAAAGAAATGCAGTTCTTTGGAGCTCGTGCAAATCTTGCGAAATGTTTGTTGTACGCAATCAATGGTGGAGTTGATGAAAAGACAAAAACACAGGTAGGGCCTGAATATAAACCAATTACAAGTGAATATTTAAACTTTGATGAAGTAATGCATAAATATGACATCATGATGGATTGGTTGTCTGGATTATATGTAAATACACTGAATTTGATTCAGTATATGCATGATAAATATTATTATGAAGCTAGCCAGATGGCTTTGATCGATACAAATGTTCGTCGTACATTTGCGACAGGTATTGCGGGATTCTCTCATGTAGTAGATTCATTATGTGCTATTAAATACGCAAAAGTGAAAACTGTACGTGATGAAAATGGCTTAGTCGTAGATTATGAGATTGAAGGAGATTTCCCTCGTTATGGAAATGATGATGATAGGGCCGATGAAATCGCAGTATGGTTGTTAAAGACATTTATGCGCAAGATTGAAAAGCATCATACATATCGTGATAGTGAACCAACAACTTCTATTTTGACAATTACATCAAATGTTGTATATGGAAAGGCAACAGGTGCTTTACCAGACGGTCGAAAAGCAGGGGAACCTTTATCACCAGGTGCAAACCCATCTTATGGTGCTGAAAAGAATGGCTTGTTGGCATCTTTAAACTCTGTAGCTAAACTTCCATATGAATATGCGCTTGATGGTATCTCAAATACGCAAACGATCAATCCTGGAGCGTTAGGGCATGACGATGAGGAAAGAGCAGAGAATTTAGTTCATGTTATGGATGGATACTTTGATCAAGGAGCACATCATTTAAATGTAAATGTATTTGGTGTTGAAAAGTTAAAAGATGCAATGGAGCATCCGGAAAAAGAAGAATATCAAAACTTTACGATTCGTGTTTCTGGATATGCGGTTAAGTTCATCGATTTAACTCGTGAGCAACAATTAGATGTTATTGCTCGTACATGTCACGATCATCTATAAAATTAAAAAGCCTGTACTCAGGCTTTTTTTAGAAAGGAAGTACTTATGACTTTAGGTTCAATTCATTCAATTGAAACTTTTGGATCTGTGGATGGGCCAGGTGTTCGTTATGTGATCTTTATGCAAGGATGCAAGATGCGTTGTCAGTTTTGTCATAATGCTGATACGTGGAAAATTCAAGAGCCTGATCAAGATCCAGAAGATGTATTAAATAAAGCTTTGCGTTATCGCCCTTATTGGAAGGAAAAAGGCGGTATTACTGTAAGTGGTGGAGAACCATTGTTACAAATTGACTTTTTGATTGAATTGTTTACTCTTGCCAAGAGAGAAGGTGTTCATACTGTTCTTGATACATGTGGGCAGCCATTTACCTATAATGAACCATTTTTTAAAAAGTTTAATCGATTGATGGATGTGTGTGATTTAGTTTTATTGGATATCAAACATATAGATAATGCTAAACATCAATTGTTAACAGGACATACAAATCAAAATATACTGGAAATGGCAAAATATCTTTCCAAAATTAATAAACCGGTTTGGATTCGTCATGTTCTAGTTCCACAAAGAACAGATGAAGATATATTCTTAAAAGAATTATCTCAGTTCATTTCAGAGCTAAAGAATGTAGAAAGAGTGGAAGTTTTACCGTATCACACATTGGGGGCATATAAATGGCGTGAGTTAGGTCTATCGTATCCTTTGGAAGGCATTGATCCTCCAACAAAAGATAGAATAGAAAACGCAAATAAAATTTTAAAGACAGGCTGGCGATAATAAGTCAGCCTTTTCCTATCGAATGGAAATTATATACTCTAAAAGGTATTCAGTTTCTGTTATAATATCAAAGGTGATTAAATATGGCAGTTTCACAAAAATCGATGACACAAGGAACCATTTGGAAACAAATGGTTGTATTCGCATTACCAATATTTTTTAGCAATCTATTTCAACAATTATATAATGCAGCTGATTCATTAATTGTTGGTAATTTTTTAGGAAGTGAGGCCTTAGCGGCTGTAAGCTCATCAGGAAATTTAATATTTATGATGATAGGATTGTTTAATGGGATTGCCTTAGGTGCTGGAGTGGTAATTTCGCGATATTTTGGAGCGCAGGATCATGAAAATCTTCGCATTGCGATACATACAGATGTTGCTTTTGGATTGATCATGTCTGTTATTTTGACGGTTTTAGGAGTAGTATTAGCACCATTTATATTGGAATTGATGGGCACACCAGAAACGGTCATGCCAGAATCGTTAAAATATTTTCGTGTTTATTTTGCAGGGGCTTTAGGACTTGTTATGTATAATATCTTTGTAGGAATCCTTCAATCACTAGGTGACAGCAAACATCCATTGTATTATTTGATCATTTCGAGCCTGATTAATATTGTCCTAGATTATGTGTTGATCGCATGGTTTGAAATGGGGGTCGAGGCGGCAGCTTTTGCGACTATTCTTTCTCAGTTTGTAAGTGCATTTTTATGTATGCGCCTGTTACACAAAAGTCAGGAAAGCTATCATCTTTCTTTTCGTGAAGTTCGAATTAATAAGGAAATGTTGAGAGAAATATTGCGCAATGGAATTCCAAGTGGAATACAGAATTCGATTACCGGGGTAGCTAATGTCGTAGTTCAATCCAATATTAATGTTTTTGGAGCAATGGCCATGGCTGGTTGTGGAGCGTATTCAAAAATTGAAGGTTTTGCCTTTTTACCGATTATGAGTTTTAATAACGCAATTACGACATTTGTTGGTCAAAATTTGGGAGCCAGACAAGAAAAACGTGCCCAAAAAGGAGCAATTTTTGGAATTGTATGCAGTGTTGTGATTGCTGAAATGATAGGAATAGGGACAGTATTGTTCGCTAATCAATTGATTCTATTATTTGATAATAATCCAGAGGTAATATCATTTGGTGTTGCTAGATCCCAGATTGCAGGCTTTTTCTTCTGTTTGTTAGCTTTTACACATGCGATATCGGCGGTAAAACGAGGTGCGGGGCAACCTATGATCCCTATGATGGTAATGATCGTATCTTGGTGCATTATTCGAGTTGTTTTCTTAAGTGTGACTGGATATTTGTTCCATAATATACAATTTGTTTATTGGGTTTACCCTCTAACTTGGGGAATATCTTCTTTATATTATGTTTATGATATCATTAAACATAGAGAATTATTTTAAAAGACGAGTAGTTCGTCTTTTTTTGTAAATGAAAAGAGGTACGATTGATCGTACCTCCTCTTTTTTATTTAAAATAGGCTTAATAATTGTTGAATCAACTTTCTTGGATCCCAGCTTAAGATAGCAGCAATATTTTGTGTCTGTGTACCTGTATTACCACCATTTCCGGAACCTCCTTGGCCACTATCACCGCCGGTTCCTCCACCTGGAGTTGGTGGATATGTACAAGTTGTACCATCCCAAGTGCCACCATTAGTGATACATTCTTCTTCAGGAGTTGGAGGATATGTACATGCTGTACCATCCCAAGTACCGCCATTAGCGATACATTCTTCTTCAGGAGTTGGAGTTTCAGGTTCTTCTTCCTCTTCTTTTACACAAGTAGAGCTTTCTGCATCCCAAGTACCGCCTTCAGCTTCACAAGCTTGTTGTTCTTCAGATGTATCATCTTCATCGTCATCTGTTGAAGATGTATCTGGATCTCCTTTGCTGGCAAATTCAGTCTTGATATAACCACCTTTATAATCAGTGATTCCATCTGGGCGAGGGACATCAACATATTGTTCTCTAGAACTCATGTAATCTAATAAGTAATCAGTGATTTCAAAGGCCATATTGTAATATATGATCTGGTTAACTGGTATATAGTAACCTTGCTGTTCATATTGAGTTAAGTAACCAGACCAGCAGGCAACAGTGTATGCACTCGAATATCCAACTGACCATTCATCACGAATTGCAGCTTGTGGAATACCGTATTCCAATCCGTAAATTCCCCAGTCGGATGTACCAGATTTACCATAGATTGGATAAGAAGATGAAGCTAACTGATCATTCATCATTCCATAGTTTCCATTGACTACGTCATATAATAATTGAGACATCATCCATGCGGCTTGTTCTGAAATTACTTGAATAGGTTCTAAATTCGGAGTGACTTCAGAATTATCATTACGGTATACGATCTTACGAATCGTATGATCTTCGATTCGTTTTCCACCATTGGCAAATATCGTATATGCACTTGCCTGTTCTCTTGAAGAGGCCTGCATATCAGCACCACCGATACAATATTGTTCAACGAAAGCTTCTGCAACATCATCGGTATATCCCAAATTCTTACAATATTCAATCCAGTGATCATAACCTGTCTGATCAACGAGATCGATCATGGCTTGAGCAGCCGGCGTATTTTTAGAAACTCCTAAGGCTCTGGCCAATGACATTTTTCCATCGTATTTACCATCGGAGTTACCTAAATTAGTTCCTGATTTAAAGTAATCTTTTGCGGCGTCATTTACTGTATGCACTGTAGACCAACCTAAAATATCGAAAGTCGATGCATAGGCTAATAATGGTTTCATAGATGAACCAGGTGAACGTTGCATAATTGAACTATCTTTACGATCAGCTGATGTAGAATCATAGAAACGACCTGGACCGACTGCCAAGACTTCACCAGTGTTATTATCTACAACCGTGAAACCTACATCAAACGCTTCATCTGGGAAGGCAAAGATTTCACCATTACAGATAGCGTTTGCCTGATTTTGAAGATCAGTATCAAGACATGTATGAATGTCCATTGGAACAATAGCTGGATCTTGTCCAGTTAAGGTTGCAGCTTCATTTAGTACTTGATCTAAGTATGCAGCATATGGATTTGAGTTTTCCTGTTCTACATACTGAAGAGAAAATGAAAGATCTGTATTTACATATAAATTGTATTCTTCTTCGGTGATGTATCCGTGTTGTAACATCATTGCCAGTGTTGTATTACGACGTTCTGTCGCAAGTTGTAAATGATCGGTATCTGGATCATTGATGTTATTGATTGGATTGTAGTAGTCAGGCGCATTGATTGCTCCGGCTAAAAATGCAGCTTCACCGACATTCAATTGAGAAACATCTTTATTGAAATAATAATTGGCTGCTTTTTGTATACCTCGAGTATTACCGCCTGAACCAAACCAGATTCGATTTACATAGAATTCAAAGATAGCTTCTTTATCAATCGTCTGCTCTGCAATCAAAGATAGATAAATCTCTTGAACCTTTAATTTGATTTGATCTACTGTTGTATAGCTTCCAGATTCTTTTAACTGGTCTTCTTTTTGTTTTGTGAAAGCATTGTCAATCATCTGCATGGTCAATGTTGAACCACCCTGTGAGAAGTCTCCAGTTCTTAGGTTGGTTAAGGCAGCGGCCATAAAACGAGGAAGGTCAAATCCATTATGTTCAAAGAAACGAGAATCTTCAATAGCTAAAAAGGCATCAATTACAGACTGTGGTATTTGTTCATAAGATACATCTTCACGAATTTCAGAACCTAATTCTGTCCATAAGTTTCCATTTCCGTCAAATATTCGCGTGTTTTGTGTTGTGACAAGTCCGTCCTGATTAAAACGCATACCATCTGGATCATTGACAATATTAACAAGGATAAAGAATACAGATATGCATCCTACCAAAAAAACTGTCAGGACCCCAATAGCGAGTTTATTCCAAATATCCAGTTTTCTTCGTCCTTTTGGTTTAGGACTTTTTGGTGGCTTGGAATCTGAACTTGTATTATTCTTGAGTTTTGACATTAGTTTTGCCATGAATTCAATCCTCCTTAAAATATTTTGCATCCACTTCTTTTAGGTACGCTAATCGTGGACGCAGTCCTTCTTTGATCAGTTGACCATTTTCTAAAAACCATTTATATGGAATAAAGCTTTTTGTCGTCTGATGATATTCTTTGATAAGCAATGGAGCATCGACTAAAAAAGTTTGGTGATAATGTGAAAAACGAATGATAAAGAAACCAATTCCTTTGTGGAGCTTGACTTTTTCTAGATGCTCGATTTGATGATCATGGATCATCATTTTTGGGAATCCAGTTTTATTTTTCGTTTCCTTTGCTTCAAAGTCGATATAACATCCCCTATATACCCCATTGTAATCTGTAGTAGAAGGAGTTTTATAATAAGCTTCTACAATCTTAGCCTTATTTCTAGCCGGGTAATCCACTCGAACCACTTGTATAGGTGTTGGCTTCTTATATATCAGCGCAATATCACAAGCTCTATAATACTTGTTTGAATCATTGATATCTGATTCAAGACTCATTCCTCGTTGTGAATAAGTCGTGCTGGACTGTGATAAATTAACCGGTGAAATAGCGGTAGGATATTTTATCGTGCTCATCGAAAATATTATATATGAAAAGATAAGAACATTCAAATTTGCGATTGATTTTTTAGTCCAAAGACGGCATAATGTATAGAGAATTGGGGGAACGAATTATGGCAAAAGATACAAATTTGACAGCTCAAGTTATTTATGAAAAAGAATTTCATGTAGATATTAAAGGATATGCGCCTGCAGAAGTAGATGAATTTCTAGATCAGATCATTGAAGATTATCAGATATATGATGAAAAAATTGAAGAATTAGGACAGGCTTTGACCCGTTATGAAGAGAAAATTAAAGAACTTTCTCAACAAATTTTCACTCTTCAGACAGAAAATCAAAACTTGAACGAAAAAGTTAATGCTGACTTTGTGAATGGTAACAGCGATATGGTAGATGTTTTAAAACGTATCGCACGTTTAGAAAAAGCTGTATTTAATCAGTAAGAGAAGATGAGTCTGGGTCTAGACAGTCGCTGGCGTTAAGCTAGAGGAAAGTCCATGCTCGCACGATCTGTGATGATCGTAGTGTTTGTGCTAGATGAATTAATAAGTCTAGGCAGGTCCCAACCTGACGGCCGTCGATTTTCCTAAGGGAAACTATGGAAATAGACTATAAAAGTGCCACAGAGACGAGTCAATATGGAAACATATTGAGTGGAACGGGTAAACCCCGCAAGCGAGAAACCCAAATTTGGTAGGGGAGTCAGCCGGATTGAAACGAAATGAAGGCTGGATAACGAAAGTTATAGATAAATGACTGTCACTGACTTGTCAGAACAGAACATGGCTTATTGATCCAGATGTTAAGCAGGTGTAAAATCCTGCTTTTTTTCTCGTATTTTTAAAATTATGTGATACAATACCTGAGGAAAGAAAGTAGGTGGAATGATGTCTCCAGATCCGAGTGAATATTATTCGAATAGTTTTGACAAATGCGGAGGCATCGTTAAACAGTAGCCTCCGTCTATAAAGGAGGGGTACTGTGTTAGAATTCTACAAAACATTTGAAGATGGTACACGCAAGATTGATGCAGCTGAACCAGGTTGCTGGATCAATGCGGTAGCACCCACAGAAGAAGAAAGAAATTATCTAATTGAAGAAATTGGAGTTTTGCCGGAATTTGTAAAATCTTCTTTGGATGAAGAAGAAAGTTCACATATCGATTACGATGATGATTTTAGACAGACACTGGTCATTGTCGACTATCCAAGTGCCGATGATGAGCAGACCGGAGAAGATTTTACAACTTTGCAATATACGACCTTGCCATTAGGTGTTGTGATTTTAAAAGGATATATTGTAACAATTTCTCTACATGAAAATTACAATATAGAAGATATGGCTCAGCAGCGAATCAAAGGAATTGATACTCGTTTAAAAACACGTTTCTTGTTGTTACTTGTCTTGCGCATATCACAACGCTATTTAATTTACTTAAGACAAATTGATCGCTTATCTTCAAGAACAGAAATGCGTTTACATCAGTCCATGCAAAATAAAGAATTGATTCAGATGTTAGGGTTGGAAAAATCTTTAGTATATTTTTCAACATCTTTAAAATCTGTTGAGATTACTTTAAATAAGATCATGCGAGGAAAACAAATTAAACTATATGAAGAAGATGAGGATTTGTTGGAAGACGTAATGATCGAGGTGCATCAGGCCATTGAGATGTGTAACATCTATTCAAATATCTTGTCTGGTACGATGGATGCCTTTGCGAGCGTGATTTCTAATAACTTGAACATCGTAATGAAAGTTTTAACCGTTATCACGATCGTAATGTCAATTCCAAATATTATCTTCAGTTTTTATGGAATGAATGTTGATGGACTTCCATTTGCTTCAAGTATCTGGATTCCAATTGGTATTGCCGTTGTTGCATGTGCGATCGCAACGTATATCTTCTCTAAAAAAGATATGTTTCATTGATATAGAAAAATAGAGTCTAAGAGCTCAGTAGATCTAATATCTATTTTGAGTCAAGACTCTTTTTTTTCATCGCTATATTCGAAATGAATTGTTTTTTTAATTAGAAGCACAAAAAATTTGAAAGTTATAACATTTATTTTCTTTTTTTTGTGGCTGTGCTATGCTTGAAGCAAGGAAGTGATATCATGCAATTATCAATAATTACCGATCAAATCAATCAGGATTTTGAAACAGCTTTACAAATCATTCATGAACACGGTTATAAGTATATCGAAATTCATAATGTTTTTTCAAAATCTATCGAAGAGTGTAACGACAAAGAAGTAAAAAAAATTAAAGAATTAGTTCAACGTTATGAAGTAAAAGTAACGAACATAGCGAGTACTATCTTTTTCTTGTGTCCTTTATACGAAAATGATCAAGTTACTTTGTTCAATCCTGAGTTTTATTCGATTAAAGGAAATGTTCACACGCATTTAAGGTATCTTGAGAATGCTTGTAAAATTGCTCTAGAACTTGACTGTAAACGAATCCGTGTATTTCCATTCCGTTGGCCAGATAATAGAAAACCGCCTTTTGGCACAAAAGAGGATATGGAAATTATCTTGAATAACCTATTGTTGGCAGAAAAAAATGCTCGTAATTATGGAATTACGCTTGTCTTAGAGAATTGTCCATATTCGCATCTACCAAAGGGGAAGATGACCTTACAATTGGTTCAACAGATCAATAGTCCATATCTTAAGCTTTTGTGGGATCCAGCCAATTCATATCGCGCCTTTAAACAAAATGTTCCATTAGAATATCAGGGGATAACACTGATTGAAGAATTAAAAGAAGTTTATCCTTACATCGATCATATTCATGTCAAAGATTATCATTATGTAGAAGGATTTAAAAAACCGTTTGTGCATAAACCAATCTATGATGGGGATATTGATTATGATTCTATCTTTGCCTACCTAAAAGAACAAGGCTATGATAAAGCACTGTCCTTAGAGCCAGAAGTTAGTCATAAAGAAGCCTTGTTATGCATGAAAAGACTACAAGAAAAGACAAAATAAAAAGCAGGGATTCCTGCTTTTTGATTTATTTCTTGATGCTTGGTTCTACAGCTTTATATAGAAGAGGAATGATGATCAAACCTAAGATCAAAGTTGGAACCATGTATGTTGCCTGGTAAACGATGCTTCCCCATAAATCAACACCCCACACAACAGTTCCAGAAATGGTTGAACAAACAAAACGAATGAAGTTTGTTACCAATACACCTGTATAGAAATAACCAAAGTTTGGAAACAAACATGCGATTCCATATACACTGAATGCTAATAAATAGTCTAGTAAAAAACCTAGTAAATCAGGTGTATACATAGGTCCTGTTACAAATTGAGCGAATACGGAAACAACGGATACAAACAATCCTTTCTTCCATCCTAGATGATAACTAGCCATTAACAAAGCTAGAGTAGATACACCTAGGCTTCCTCCGTTTGGCATTTGGAAGATTCCTAATGTATTGACAAATGTGTCCAATACCATAAATAGGGCAACATAAAACGCCATCAAAACTAGATCTTTAACTGATAAATTCTTCATAAAAAAACACCTCCATGTTTGAGGCGTAAGGATCATTACAAAAATATCAAATACTTTTATAGACTCCCTACGCTAGCATTACCTAGTTCAGGTCATGAGGGACCGTTATCATAACATCTCAGCCAAAATTGGCGCCCCTGTCTTGACAGTTCTATTATAGATATTTTTTTTAATGATGCAAGTTAAAATAATAAATTTCTGGTGTAGACAACAAACGAACATTGACATTTGTACAACCAACTCCACTAGAGATAATATAATCAAAACTTAGATTTTTTGAGATGGATCGATTTAACTGGGTGGCATTTTCGATATTTCTATAACCTCCAATGATTGGATAGGTTACTTGTGTACCATGAGAATGTCCTGCAAGAGCTAAGGAAATCGGATATGAAGCAAGTGTTTCATTAACTAGCGTATCTGGATAATGACTTATCAACAGATTGTATTCATCGGAACTTAAATTAGATAACGCCTGTTCGAAGTTAGGCTGTGAAGATAAACCAATTAAACGAATTGATGCAGTGGATTGATTTCCAATTTTAACATTGATATCACTTAAGATTTCAAACTGACTATTGGAATAAATGTTATTTACCGTATTTAACATCGTTTCATCTAACTGATCTTTTTCACCAAGAACCGCAAATTTACCTAAAGGAGCATCGATTTTTGATAAATAATTGATTAAAAGTTGATTGTTTTCATCATTGATCTGATCAGATGAATCATATAGATCGCCACCGAAGATCACAACATCTGGGGCTAGATCATAGATGGTGTTAAAGAGATTTTCTGTTCGTTCTTGATTTTGAAACTCGCCGAATTCTAAGTCTGTGAAGTAAAGGATGGATACATCATTCAAACTTGTTGAGATAGCTTCATCCTGCAGAGTTTGATAAATAACGTTTAGATTATTAGGATTTACATAGATTGCCCGATACAAAGAAAAAGTGATCGATACCATGATACCGACAAGGATACTTAGAAGAATGATCAACTTTTTTTGTAGATTTGTAATTTCCATATGTTCACCCCTATGCAAAAAATTGTAACATATCAAATTGAAAAATCAAAAAAAGGATAACTTTGAAGTTACCCTATTCATGTGAAGTATTTACCTTGCGGGGTTTACGTGCTGTTTTTCGCGCGTTTTGTAATTCTTCCATCGTAGCCTTGGAATTGATGATAACAGGAATTACGATTGGATTTCGATGTGTCTTTCTATATAAGAAAGGTTCCAGTGTTGAGCGAACACAGTTTTTCAATTCAGAGAATGTAGTTTTTTCTTTCATTCTTTCCTGTAAAGAAGCATTTACGATAAATTCAGCTTCCTTGATCAATCCCTGTGAATCTTTGATGAACACAAAACCACGTGATACGATAACTGGACGCATCAAGATCTTATTGATCTTGGAATCAATGGCAATAATGACTGCTACTAATCCGTTGTCTGCCAATATGCGACGATCTTTTAAGACTGCAGTGGATAATCCACTGATGTCATTTCCATCGACATAGATATCATCTCCCTGGTATCGCCAGTCGCTTTGAAGAATTTCATGATTACGCAAAATCAAGATATCTCCATTGGCGCAAACAAAGATGTTTTCTTTAGGGATACCTACCTCCATGGCGGTTTGACGATGCTGCATCAACATTTTATATTCGCCATGTACAGGCATGAAATATCTTGGACGAATCAATTGCAGCATAAGTTTTTGTTCTTCTTTAGAAGCGTGCCCTGTTGTGTGCAGATTGTTCAAAACTGATTTTGTAAGAACGGTAGCTCCAGCGCGGAACAAATTGTCTACGACTTTATTAACACTGGATGTGTTTCCTGGGATTGGATTGCTGGAGAAAACGATCGTATCACCTGGTTTTAGATGAATGTGACGATGTGTACCATTGGCAATTCGACTTAGTGCAGCCAAAGGTTCTCCCTGACTTCCTGTACAGATGATACAGATTTTATCATCTGGTGTATGTGCTAATTCATCCGGTGATAACATATCACTGTTCTTGATATGGATCGTACCCATTTTTCGTCCAATATCCACCACATTTTCCATGCTTCGACCAAACACGATAACTTTACGTTTGCATTTGACGGCTGCTTCAATGATTTGAGAAACGCGATGTACATTTGAGGCAAATGTCGCAACAATCAAGCGTTGTTTTGTTTTGCGCATGATTTCTAAGATCTCATCTGCAACTTTCTTTTCTGAGATAGAAAAGTCTTCAACTCCTGAATTGGTAGAATCCGACATTAATAAATCCGGTTTTAAAACTCCAATATGAGCCATTTTTTGATAATCGGCATTGGTTCCAACTGGAGTTAAGTCAAATTTGAAGTCACCTGTATGTACGATCGTTCCATTTGGTGTTGTGATCAATACTCCTAATGAATCTGGGATGGAGTGGATCGTATTGAAAAATCCAACGGTAAAATAACGAGTTGAAACGCGACTATCTTCGTTGATTTCAATGATTTTTGTGTTCTCTAATCCTTTATGTTCACTTAATTTTTTTTGAATTAAAGCTTTGGCAAATCGAGGTGCATAAATCGCATCGATTTGTACTTGTTTTAATAGGAATGGGATTCCTCCAATGTGGTCCTCATGTCCATGTGTTATTACTAAAAATTTCCTTTTTTTGTTCATACGAATCAAGTGGTGATAGTCAGGAATGACATAATCGACACCCAAAAGCTCATCACCAGGAAATAAAACACCGCAGTCTACGATGCATATTTCATTCTCGTGTTCATAACAATACATGTTTTTACCAACTTCGCCTAGTCCACCTAATGCATAGATGAGGGTATCGGTTTTCTCAACATGATTTTTGGTATGATATGGTTTTCTTGAGTTCGTATGCCCTAAAACATTATTTTGTCTAGTTGGCATATTCTTCCTCTTTCTAATTCCGTTTTTCTTTTATCATTATAACAAACAAATATCTTAAAAAAAAGCAGAAGCTAAATAACTTCTGCCAACTCATCTTCTTTCCATGGATCGTTTTTATCAATGCGATCATAGAACAATATTCCAGATAAATGATCAATTTCGTGTTGTAAGGCTATCGCAAAATAACCTTCTGCGCTGATAGTTACATTATCGTCTTTGATCAAGTCATAGCCACGAACTTTGATGCGTGCATGACGGAATACGTGTCCTTCATGAACCTCTTTGACGGATAAGCATCCTTCTCCATTATCTAAGTAAGCGTTTTGTACAGATTCACTGATGATTTTAGGATTGGCAAGGGCAACTTCCTGCACATTGCCTTCTTCGTCCGGTACAACGACCGCAATTAATTTTTTAGGAACTCCTACTTGAATGGCCGCAATACCTACAGCTGGTTCTAGATTGTCTCTTTCGGCAATTTCTTCATCGGTTGAATTACGCACATATTCTAACAGTGCTTCTAGAAGCTCTTTATCTTCTTGGTTTAAGGGGAGCTCTACTTTTTCACTTTTTTGTCTAATTCTTGGATCTGTGTCCAAGATGATATTCTCACATGTAATCTTCATAATTTTTATCCTCGGACTCTATTCTAGTTTATTTTTTGATAAATGACAATTTATTTGATTATTTTTCTCATTGCTTTACACATGTGTTAAAATAGGTGCATGGCTAGAAAAAGACTCTCAAGAAAAGATAAAGCACAAAAAAAGTTAGAACAGAAAAAAAAACGTACTCAGCGATTACGTTCTTTTATTGATTTGATTATGTTGCGAAAACATAGTGATATATACATAAATGTAGCAGTCTTTGTCTTAATTCTGTTTGGAACGTTTATGATCGTTTCAACCAACGTTGGACAGACTACGACAAATTCTACGGTCGTTTTAACTACACTGATCAAACAGATTGCCTTTTTGTTTGCGGCATATTTCTGTATGTGGATCGTCAATCATGTATTCAGCTTTCGTTGGTTTAGTAAAGCAGAGATGATGTTTATATTATTTATGTCGATATTTATGATGATGCCGTTTGCTTTTAGTGCATCTGGTGGATCTCAGGCATGGATTCGTTTACCTGGTGGTATTACGATCCAGCCAAGTGAATTTACCAAGCCGCTTTTGATCGTTTTGATTGCCTGTGCAGTTTATAAGGCAAAAAGAAATCCTAAGTTGCAGGAAAAATGGTCTAAATTATTTCGTTTTCCTATTTATGCACTTGTGTTAGATATTATCTTTTTGATTCTACAAAGAGACTTGGGAACAATGTCCATTGTTGCAATGATTTTCTTTGTTTGTATATTGATTCCAGATTACCCATCAATTCAAAGAATCCAAAAAAATCTAAAACGCCTATTTACAGTAAGTGTTTTAGGTGTGGTGGTTCTATTTGGTATTACGGATATCGGAACAGACATCATTGCCCAGACACCTTTTTCGCATGTTGCGACTCGTATTGAAAACGCAAAAAATCCATATAATGATATATATGGAGAAGGATATCAGCCAGCCAACTCTTTATACGGTATTGCATCAAGTAATATCATAGGAAAGGGAATAGGGGCTTCTGCACGTAAATATGGATATTTAACACAGGCGGATAACGACTATATCTTGGCCGTAACGATCGAAGAAACTGGTGTTTTTGGATTAGGATTGATCGTACTTTTGTATGGGGTCATAATTTATCGTTTGTTTTATTATGCTTTTAAGACAAATGAAACAGTTTATAAAATTGTGCTAGTTGGAAATGCCACCTATTTGTTCATGCATTTCTTCTTGAATGTTGGTGGTGTGGCTGCCTTGATTCCATTTACCGGAGTTCCGCTGCTGTTTATTAGTAGTGGTGGTTCTTCTTTGATGGCTATTTGTACGGCGATTGGTTTATCGCAACAGTGTATTTCACAAATACGAGTAAAGGAGATGAATGCCTAATGCGTATCGTTGCAGGAAAATATGGATCAAGACCTTTGAAATCGTGCAAAGGCGATACGACAAGACCGACAGCAGATAAAGTGAAAGGGGCTGTTTTTTCCAGCCTTGGAGGTTCTTTTGATTCTGGAAGAATGTTGGATTGTTACAGCGGCACAGGCAATATGGCTTTAGAAGCTTTATCAAGAGGTATGAAATTTGCAACTATGGTTGAAAAAGATCGTATGGCTCTTAATGTAATTCGCGAAAATGTGAAATCTTTGCAGGAAAAGAATTGTGAAATCATATCTGGGAGCATTTTTTCTGTTATGAATCGATTGAAAGAAGCTTATGATTTAGTTTATATTGATCCTCCTTATAAAGAAGAAAAGAATGTGGAATTGATCGAAAAATTGGATCAGTTATCTTTGATAAATACAAATGGAATGGTCGTAGTGGAAAGTTTGGCTCAACAAACATTTCCAGAACAGATCGCAACACTATCAAAACAAAAAGAAAAAGTGTATGGTATTACCAAGATCACATATTATAGAAAGCAGGAACAACAATGAAAACAGCAGCCTTTTGTGGAACATTTGACCCGGTAACTTTAGGACATGTGGATTTGATTAAAAGAGCAAGTAAGATGTTTGATAAACTGGTGGTCTTTGTTTCACCTAATTCGCTGAAAACGAATACTTTTTCAAATGAACAAAAACTTGCCTGGTTAAATGAAATCACTAAGGATATGTCCAATGTCGAGTGTTATATCCAGGATGGATTGGTTGTTGAAGCTTGTCATAAAGTTGGGGCAACTGTGCTTGTCAGAGGAATTCGAAATACAGTGGATTTTGAATATGAAAAGAATATGGCTGGTATGAACGCTTTGATCGATCCAGCCATTGATACGATCTGCCTTTATACAAGAGAAGATCTGGCGCTTTGTTCTAGTACGAATGTTCGTGAATTTATAAAATATGGTTTAGATATATCGTCTTTTGTACCAGAGTGTGTGCTTAAAACGATCAAAGAGAGGGAATCAAAATGAGAACATTTACAGATTGGTTAAGAAATGAAGGCTTTAGACCAAAACGAGAAGATATTTATGAGGAAGCTTGTACACATTCAAGCTATGCCAATGAACATCCTCATGGTTGTGATAATAATGAACGTTTGGAATTCATGGGGGATGCAGTCTTGCAGATTTGGAGCGCAGATCAGTTGTTTCATATGCAGCCAAAGATGCACGAAGGGAAAATGACAACCTTACGAGCTCAGACGGTATGTGAAGCAACACTTGCAAAGTTAAATGAAGAACTAGGCTGGTATAAATTTTTGAAATTAGGAGTTGGAGAAGAAAAGAGCGGAGGTAGAAAGCGTCGTTCTTTAATGGCCGACCAGTTTGAAGCTTGTATCGGAGCAATGTATATCGATTTGGGATATGAAGCCTGTGATAAGATTTTGACCGAATATATGATGCCAGTATTTGGTAGTGAAAAAAGTGAAGATGTAACAGATTATAAGACCCATCTTCAAGAGGTGATCCAGGCCGATTCTAGAAAGACTATTCAATATAAACTTATTGAAGAACAAGGTCCAAGTAATGCGCCTACTTTTACGATGGGAGTCTATTTGGATGACATCTTGTTAGGAAAGGGAACCAGCAGCACAAAGAAAAAAGCTGAGCAGCTGGCTGCCAAAGCAGCCTTTGATAAAATGGCTAAGTAAAGGAGGAAAGTATGGCACAGGACGTAACAAAATCCTTTGAAAAACTATTACCGTCATCATTAACGGGATATTTTGATAATGCGACCTTTGTCAAAAATCCTGTTTTTCATTCGCAAAAAAAACAATTGGAACTAAACATTGAAGTAGAGAATGTACTTCCATTTTCTATATATGAAGAAGTTTTTTCTAAACTACAATTAGCTCTTCATGTTCATCTTGTATGGAATCTGCAGTCTAGAAATTCTCAAGTTTCAATGGAAGAACTTGATCTTTATGTCAATTATTTTGTAGAAAAAGTAGATGTGTTGCGATGTTTTCGTTTTCTACATCCTTATCAGGAAAATCATACTGTTTGTTTTTCAACGAAAGATCCAGAAAGACTAGCATCTTTAAATCTTTCTTTGCCTACACTAAAGGAAGAATTGAAAAAAGTTGGTATTGAGATGGATATTCTATGTAAATTGGTTGAAGATGATGAAGATATAGAAACCAATGTGATTGAAATCAAACCAATTCCTCAAAAGGTAGCTCCAGAACCAAAGCGCAATAACTATTCTTATAAAAAAGAAGAAGCGGAAATCTATAAGATTTCAGAACTTCAAGTAGGAATGCGTAATGTTGCCTTTGAAGGACATATTTTTTCTATTGATAATCGAGTCATGAAGTCAAAAAAAACATTGCAGATGTTATATATCAGTGATTATGAAGATGCGATCGTTGCCAAGCGTTTTGAAGGGGCACGATGTCCTTTAGAAGAAATCGAAAAAGCAAAAAAAGGACAGACCGTTCGTGTAACTGGTGAAGTTGTCTATGATTCTTTTTCCAAATGCGATGCCTTTATGATCAACAAGATGGAAGTGATTCCAGAAAAGAAACGGGTGGATAATGCCAAAGAAAAACGTATTGAATGGCATGTTCATTCCAATTTCTCAGAAATGGATGGAGTTTGTGCAATCGAAGAGTTCATTCAGACTGCATATGACTGGGGCATGGATGCGATTGGAATTTGTGACCACCAAGTCGTTCAGGCTTTTCCCATGGCACAACATAAGGTAAGTGCTTTAAATAAATCCAATCCAAATCGCAATTTTCAAATGTTGTATGGTTGTGAAATGAGCATGGTAGATCCAGAATATAAGATCGTAACCAATAATAACCATGCCAAATTGGAAGATTGTACATTTGTGGTATTTGACCTTGAAACCACAGGTTTATCCAATCGTTTGGATAAGATCATTGAATTTGGTGCGGTCAAGATGAAAAACCGTGAAGTGATTTCACGGAAGCAGATGTTTATCAATCCAGAATGTAAATTGCCGGCACATATCATGTCTTTAACACACATTACACAAAATGATGTAGATAGTGCTAAGACGATCGAAGAGGCAATAGATGAAATATTAGAGTATTTTGAGGATGCAGTATTGGTTGCCCATAATGGAGTGTTTGACGTTGGTTTCATCAATGCAGCTTTACGTAAGTTAGGAAGAGAAGAGTTAAAGAATCCAACAATTGATACTTTGCCGCTGGCATACGCGATCCTGGACCGAAAAGGATATCGACTAGGACAGGTATGTCGTTCTTATGGGGTCAGCTATGATGGTGAAGGTGCCCATAGAGCTGATTATGATGCGGAAGTCTTATCGCAGGTAATGTGTCATATGATGAATGATCTGGGCAGTGAGGCAACGATGGATACATTATGTCAGTTGCAGGATAAACCAGAAGGATTTAAGAAGAATCATCCAAATCATATTACTGTATACGCTAAAAATAAAGAAGGGTTAAAAGAACTTTTCGAATTGATTACTTTATCGCATACACAATATTTGGCTTATAATGGAAAATCAGGTGAAAATGTGGTGGCAGAGCCACGCATCATTCGCAAAGAGTTGATCGAAAAACACGCACATGGAAATCTATTGTTTGGATCTTCATGTCAAAATGGTGAGATCTTTGATTTGGCACATACGCGAAGTGAACAAGAATTGCTGGATGCGATGGATTTCTATGATTATATCGAAGTTCAACCTTTAGAATGTTATAAAAATATGATCGATCGAGGCAGTATCAAAGATGTCGATGAATTAAAAGAAATCATATGCTTTATCCTTGATGCAGCCAAGAAGAAAAACAAGATGGTCATTGCGACAAGTGATGCACATTATGTGCACCCACATGAAAAACGTGTGCGTGATATTTATATCAATGCCAAAGCGATTGGAAACGCAAGGCATCCTTTATATTTCTATGATCGTGTAAAGCGTAAAGCATGCAAGGCACCGGATCAGCATTTACTGACGACAGATGAGATGTTGCAGGCATTCAGTTGGATTGGGGAAGATCTTGCGTATAAGATCGTTGTCGAAAACCCAAGAGAACTTAAATCTATGATGGAACCAATTTATCCAATCAAAGATAAACTGTATCCACCTGATATTGAGGGATCCGATCAAAAATTACGTGATATTTGTTTTGAAACAGCTCATTCGATTTATGGAGATAATCTACCAGATGTAGTAGAGAAAAGATTGTCCCGTGAATTAGACAGCATTATTGGGCATGGATATTATGTTGTTTACTATATTTCACATTTATTGGTTAAAAAGAGCAATGATGATGGATATCTAGTCGGAAGTCGTGGATCTGTTGGATCCAGTTTTGTTGCGACGATGTCCAATATTACCGAAGTAAATCCACTGACACCACATTATGTATGTCCAAAATGTCATTACTATGAATTTGTTGATGATGAAGATGTTAAATCTGGATTTGACCTTCCAGATAAAGCGTGTCCTGTATGTGGAACTATCATACGTGGGGATGGACAGGATATTCCATTTGAGACATTCCTGGGCTTTGAGGGAGATAAAGTTCCGGATATCGATTTAAACTTCTCTGGAGAATATCAGCCAACAGCCCATGCCTATACCAAGGAAGTATTCGGTGAAGATCATGTCTTTCGTGCAGGAACCGTTGGTACGGTTCAGGAAAAGACAGCTTATGGATATGTCAAGGGCTATGAAGAAGAGATGGATATTCCTGAATACAGTGAGGCAAAGCGTACAGATCTGGCAAAAGCCTGTGAAGGGGTAAAACGTACTACAGGACAACATCCAGGTGGTATCGTTGTTGTGCCATTGGATATGGATGTTCATGATTTTACTCCAGTACAATACCCAGCTAATAATCCAAATGCAGAATGGAAGACTACGCACTTTGATTTCCATCAGATTCATGACAATATCTTAAAATTTGATATTCTTGGTCACGTTGATCCAACTGCCATGAAGATGTTGGAGAGAATTACGGGTGTAGATGTAAGAAAGATTCCAATGAATGATATTGAAACGATGATGATCTTCTCATCGACAGATTCATTAAAAATTGATACGACAAAATACAATGAGGTAACCGGAGCAGCCGGAATTCCTGAATTTGGTACTCCATTTGTTCGTGGTATCCTGGAATTGACAAAACCAACGACTTTTGGAGAATTGGTCACAATTTCTGGATTGTCCCATGGTACAGATGTTTGGTTAGGGAATGCCAAAGACTTGATTGATAATGGAACATGTGTCTTAAGTGAAGTTATCGGATGTCGTGATGATATTATGGTCGATTTGATTCAATATGGATTGGAACCAAAGCTTTCTTTTACGATCATGGAGAGCGTTCGTAAAGGAAAAGGTTTAAAAGATGACTGGATCAAGGCAATGAAAGCCAGCAATGTTCCAAATTGGTTCATTGATTCCTGCCTAAAGATCAAATACATGTTCCCAAAAGCCCATGCGGTTGCCTATGTTATGATGGCGGTGCGTATTGCCTGGTTCAAGGTGCACATGCCAGTTCATTATTATTGTATGTTCTTTAGCATTCGTTGTGATGCTTATGACATTCAAACGATGATTGCCGGAGAAGAAGCGATTCGCATGCGAATGAGTGATATCAAGCGTGCAAGAGAAGATAAGACCCAGAAAGTATCGGATAAAGAAAATGCGATTTATGATACGTTAGAACTTGCCTTGGAAATGACATTGCGTGGTTTTAGATTCTCCAATGTTTCAATCAATCGTTCAGCAGCCAATGAATTTATCGTAGACCCGGATGATCCTAAAGCTATAATTCCACCATTTACAAGTCTGGATGGATTAGGTGATAACGTAGGAAAATCGGTTGTCGAGGCAAGAGAAAAACGACCATTCTTATCCAAAGAGGATGTCTTAAAAAGAACCCAGCTTTCTAAGACCTTGTGTGATCGATTGGATCAAATGGGTGCTATGGAAGGATTGGACGAAGAAAACCAAATGACTTTATTCTAATAATTTCTCTATAGGTTCATCTTAATATGTTCAAGCAATGAAAGATGCAGTAGAAATCGATGGTGTCGATATGATGGGATATACAAGTTGGGGACCTATTGATCTGGTAAGTGCCTCTACCGGTGAGATGAAAAAACGCTATGGTTTTATTTATGTTGATCTAGATAATGAAGGAAAAGGAACTTTGAAGAGAACAAAGAAAAAATCATTTGCGTGGTATAAAAAGGTCATTGAGACAAATGGAGAAGATTTAAGTTATTGATACAGAGATAGAGCGGCTTAGGCTGCTCTTCTTTTTTTGAGTTTATGTGCGAATTGAGTATAATTAGGATATGGTTTATAAAATATTTATTGTAGAAGATGATAAAGTGATTTCACAAAAAATGGCAGAGTTTTTATCCAGCTGGAATTACCAAGTAAGGCAGGTTCATGATTTTTCTAAGATCATGGAGGAATTTATTGCCTTTGATCCGGATCTGATCTTGATGGATATTACGCTTCCGCATCTAAATGGTTATCACTGGACCTTGGAAATTCGTAAGTTCTCAAAAGTACCAATTCTATTTGTATCTAGCGCCAACGACGATATGAACATTGTTATGGCGATATCGCAGGGAGCGGATGACTATATCACAAAACCATTTGATCTACAGGTTTTGGCTGCCAAGATCCAGGCCCTATTAAGAAGAACCTATGATTTTAATTCACAAAGTCATTTTATTGAACACAAAGGTGTTCGATTTAATGTGGAAGATAATACAGTGTCTTTTCAGGACAAGAGCATCGAATTGACCAAGAATGAAGCCAAGATCTTGAGACTCTTGTTGGAAAGAAAGAATTCGATCGTTTCTCGAGATGATTTGATGGAATACTTGTGGAAGACTGATTATTATGTGGATGAAAACGCACTCAGCGTGAATGTGAACCGTTTACGAAAGAAGTTAGAACAAATTGATGTTCGAGATTTTATCATCACAAAAAAGGGAATTGGGTATTTGGTATGATAGTGCTTCATTATTTAAAAGATAGATTATTGGCCATCATCGTGTTTTTGATGTCATTTTTGATTTTATCCTTTTTATTCTTTCTCTATCGATACGAATTAGATATGATCATTTATGCCTATATGTTGATAGGAGTATTGATCTTAGGTGTATGTATCATTGATTTCTATCGTTATTATAAGCAGCACGAGACATTAACGACCTTACAAATCAAAAATAATGTATCTTTATCTCCTTTTATTTTGGATACTTCTTTAAAGGGACAGGATTATAAGAAGATCTTGCAGGCTATGGATCAAGATAAACTGCGAATCATTGAAGAAAATGAAGCTAGACAAAAAGAACAGATGGACTATTTTACATTATGGGCTCATCAAGCCAAGCTTCCTATTGCAGCCATGCGCCTTTGTCTAGATACAGATCCAATTGATCAAAAAGAACTCAAAATGCAGCTTTTACGCATGGAACAGTATACAGACATGGTTTTGGCTTACTTAAGAATGAACAGTGCACAGACAGATTATGTTTTTCGTGAACAGGATCTAGATGATCTCATTCGTCAAGCCATTCGTCATTTTTCCAGTGAATTTATATACCGTAAGGTTATGCTGGATTTTAAAGAAACGCATACATGCGTATTAACCGATGAAAAATGGTTTGTGTTTGTATTAGAACAAATTTTATCTAATGCCTTAAAGTATACAAATCCAAAAGGGAAGATCATGATTTACTTACAAGATGAACATGAGCTTGTGATTGAAGACAATGGAATTGGTATTGAACAAAGCGATCTAAAGCGAGTCTTTGAAAGAGGATTTACCGGATACAATGGTCGTATTGATAAGAAAGCCAGTGGTCTGGGTTTATATCTTTGTAAGGAGATTTTGGATAAGCTTAATCATTCAATTGCGATTGAGTCCAAACGACATCAGGGCACTAAAGTTATCATTACATTGGACCGATATGATTTTGGTATATTAAAGGATTAAAGCTCACAATATGTGGGCTTTCTTTGTGTTTCTTTCAGAAATGTAAGATTCGCGTTTGTTTTGTAAGGAAATTCGATGGTTGTGTATTTTCTAAACATCTATACTGAAGATGTATTAAGGAGGAGACGAATTATGTCATTATTAACAGTAAATCGATTGAAGAAAGTTTATACTACAAGATTTTCGCAGAACCAGGTTCTTGCGCTATCCGATGTAAACTTCAGTATAGAAAAAGGGGAGTATGTCGCAATCATGGGAGAATCAGGATCTGGTAAAACAACGCTCTTGAATATTCTGGCTGCATTGGATAAACCAACGAGTGGTACTGTTTTATTGAATGGAAAAGATATCACCAAAATTAACGAAAAAGAAATCTGTGCTTTTCGACGAGATCATCTTGGGTTTGTTTTCCAGGATTTTAACTTATTAGATACGTTTTCCAATATGGATAATATCTTTTTACCATTGGTTCTATCTAAGAAAAAGTATCCTGAAATGAAATTGAAACTAGAACCGATTGCGCGTCAGTTAGGAATTGAGTCGATTTTAAAGAAATATCCGTATGAGATTTCTGGTGGGCAGAAACAAAGAGTAGCGGTTGCCCGTGCATTGATCACACATCCAGATTTGATCCTTGCCGATGAACCAACTGGGGCTTTGGATTCTAAATCAACAGAAGAATTGCTTCGTTTATTTTCTAAAATCAATGAAAACAATCAAACGATCTTGATGGTTACACACTCAATCAAAGCAGCCAGTCATGCCCAAAGAGTGTTATTCATCAAAGATGGTGTGGTATTCCATCAAATCTATCGTGGCGATAAGAGCATGGATGAAATGTATCAAAATATCTCCGATACTTTGACAGTGCTGGCGACGGGTGGTGCTCGCAATGAGTAAAACGTTTTACTTTCGACTGGCATTTGATAATCTAAAGAAAAATGCCAAAATGTACATACCTTTTGTCCTTTCCTGTATCTTAACGATCATGATGTATTATATGGTATCTTCTTTATCTATGAATCCCAATATGATGAACATGATTGGTGGAGATGTCATGCAGCAGATTTTAAGCCTGGGCATCTATGTTATTACGGTTTTTGCGGTAATTTTCTTATTCTACACAAATTCATTTTTAATCAAACGAAGAAAACGTGAATTTGGGCTCTTTAATATCTTAGGGATGGAAAAGAAACATCTTTCTATTGTGATTGCCTTAGAATCTATGATTGTCTTTCTTGTGTCAATGGTTCTAGGAATCGGAATAGGAATTCTTTTAGATAAAGCGTTTTATCTGTTGATTGCCAAGATGTTAAATGCATCCATTGCCTTGGGATTTTATATCTCTTATCAATCTATCGTAAATTCAATCATTTTATTCTTGATTATCTTTGTTTTAATGTATTTATTCTCATTGATTCAGATCAATTTATCCAATCCAATTGAGTTGCTGCATGGAGATCAACATGGAGAAAAAGAACCGAAAACAAAATGGCTGTTAGCTCTTATAGGTTTGATTTGTCTAGGAACAGGATATTATATGTCAGTTTCAATCCAAGATCCAGTTACTGCTTTTGCGTTCTTCATGGTTGCGGTCATTTTGGTCGTAATTGGAACATATATGTTATTTACGGCTGGCAGTATCGTTATCTTAAAGCTCTTAAGGAAAAATAAGCGTTATTACTACAAGACGAATCATTTTATTTCTGTTTCCAACATGATTTATCGTATGAAACAAAATGCGGTTGGCTTGGGGAACATTTGTATTTTGTCTACTATGGTTTTGGTCATGTTATCAACAACAATTTCTTTATGGGTAGGAATGAACGATATCATCGAGACCCGTTTCCCTCGAGATATCACAGTATCTATTAATAGTGTAGATTCTAATCAGGCTCTTTATACGATTGATGATATGAATTATGCCATTGAACAGGCAGGTATTCAAACGGAAGATGAATTGGTTTACCGTACTTTATCCGTAAGTGCTTTTAACCAAGGAAATACATATACGTTTGGAAATGAGAATATGTCATTGCAGGACATTTCAAATGTAGTTGTTCTGTATTTTATAACACTTGATGACTATAACAGAACAGAAGGAACCAATGTGAGTCTTGCACCAGATGAAGTGTTGGTTTTTCCATCAGGAAAACAGTTTGATCATAAAACAATTGATATTGCCTCAAATACATTTAAGGTAAAAGGAATTCTAGATTCGATCAAAGCCGATTCCAATTACAGTGCCAATCTGCAGAACTCAATGTTTGTTGTAGTAGATTCTATGGATACTTTGTTTATGATTGATGATCTTCAAAAACAAGCGTATGGTGATAATGCAAGTTATATTCATACCAGTTATGATTTCAATTTGAGCAAATCAGAAGAAATGAGCGTTAAAGAAGCCACAGATGCCTTGATTGCCAACTATCCAGGAGATACAACTTACATGATGGTGGATACACAGGAAGGAAATTATGAAGATCTATTGTCTTTATATGCCAGCTTCTTGTTTATCGGCATCTTCTTGAGTTTTCTATTTATCATGGCCACAGTCTTGATCATGTATTATAAGCAGATCACAGAGGGATATGAAGATAAGAAACGATTTGAAATCATGCAGAAAGTAGGACTGGATAAACGTGAAGTAAAAAAGACGATCAATTCTCAAGTTTTAACTGTATTCTTTCTACCTCTTGTGGTGGCAGCGATCCATATTGTGTTTGCCTTCCCAATGATTGAAAAAATGCTGCGCCTATTGTATTTGGATAATACAAATCTTTATATTATGACTACCGTAATTTGTTTTGGAGTATTTGCCTTAGTGTATGTTTTGATCTATTTCTTGACCAGCAAGGTCTATTATGGAATTGTTCGAAACGCTATGTAAGATCATTCCAGGCGCTTTGTTCATTATTTATCTGTTCTATATTAATCATAAGGAAAGTTAAATCAATAAGCTTAAAATTCAATATTGTTTTAAATGATTCTATGCTAAAATAGGGACATTAGTGAAATAAGGAGTATAGAATTTATGAGCTTTACGATGAAACCAAAAAAGAACATATTATTTGATTTGGATGGAACATTATTGCCAATGGATATTAATGAGTTTGAAAAGGCATATTTCATGGGATTATGTGGTTGTATGATAGATCGTATCGATCCAAAAGACCTATATAAACATATTTGGGGTGGAACCAAACAAATGGTATTGAATACAGGACCTAAAACAAATATGGAAGTTTTCCGTGATTATTTCAATAATAATACAAGCTTAGATTATGATGAGTGTGAATCAATTTTTTTGGATTTCTATGCTAATGAATTTCAAAATTGTGTGAATGCATGTAAGGTTACCAATCTTAGCAAGGAAATTGTTTCGACATTGCAGGAAAAAGGATATACTGTAGCAATCGCAACAAATCCAATCTTCCCTCAGATTGCCACATATTCACGCTTAAACTGGCTTCATATTGATCCAGAGAGTCTTCCTTTGGTTACAACTTTTGAAAATTCGCATTCTGCAAAGCCCAACCCAGCTTATTACAAAGAAGTTTGTGAGTCTTTAAAGGTGGCTCCAGAAGATTGCATCATGATTGGTAACGATGTTGCGGAAGATGGAATTGCCAAAAAACTTGGAATGGAAGTTATGTTGATCGAAGATTGTCTTTTAAATAAAGATAATTTACCAACAGATGATTTCCAGATGGGAAGTTTAAAAGATTTATTAGAATGGGCAAAAAGTTTACCAGAAGTAAAATAAAACAAATATGGCACCAATCAGGTGCCATTTATCTTATATAAATCGTATAGAATCATGATAGAATAATAAAAAAGGTGTGGAGGTTTTATGATTGTATTCTGGATAATTGGAGTTTTGTTTCTTGTTGTCGGACTTATTGTTTGCGTGCCTCGTTATAGAATGTTTTTAAAATACAAAGGTCGAGCTAGCGGTAAGATCATAAAGATCGAAACAAATGGGAAAACCAGTCGAGCTATATTTGAGTATAGCGTAGGAAAGAGAATATATAGGCAGCATACAGGATGGACTTCAAATGGGATCTTTGTGGTGGGGAACCATTGCAGTATATTCGTTTAAAGATCCACAACGATCTTATATTAAAAATAGTGGTCAACTTATACAATGTATTGTTGGTACTGTATTTGTGATTATCGGGATTGTTGCCCTTTGTCTAGGATATATACTTCAAGGCGTTCTTTAAAATAAAACCGACAGCGTTTGTGCTGGCGGTTATCTTTTTATTTGCCCAGGCAAAATTTAGAGAATAAAGTATCCAGTAAATCTTCGCGATGAACTTCACCAAGGATTTCTTTTAAATGATCATGTGCCATTTGAATATCAATTTCAATTAAATCCGGTTCTATAAAGTTTTCCATTGCCTCTTTTGCTCGTATCATATCCTGCTTAGCTTGGTTTAATAAACCAATTTGTCTTTCATTAGATAAAAGAGGTTCTTCTTTTAACAAGTCGTTTTGATACATGTCTTCCAAGGCTTCGATCAAGGAATGGATATCATTGTTTTGGGCACTGATCCAGATACCTTCTTTGTCTGTGTTTTGAGACAGGTCTTCTTTGTTATAGATGATCAAACGCATCTTATCATTTGTAAGCTCAAGTAATTTTTTATCTTCTTCATCTAAAGGCTTGCTGCCATCAAAGACTAATAGAACAAGTTTGGCTTGTTTTAATTTTTCCTGACTTTTTTCAATTCCTATTTGTTCTATCTTATCTTTGGCATCGCGAATTCCTGCTGTATCGATCAGGTTTAACTGTATGGAACCAATATGGATCTGTCCTTCCACGATATCACGTGTGGTGCCGGCGATATCGGTTACAATTGCCTTATCTTCTTCTAATAAAGCGTTTAATAATGAACTCTTACCGACATTTGGCTTTCCAATAATGACAGTATCAATTCCTTTCTTCAACAGTTGTCCTGTTTGAACACGGTTCAAAATGGTATCAATCTTGGTGAGCCATTCATTGGTTTTTGGTAACAGATCGTGTGTTGTTAGTTGGGCAACATCATCATATTCTGGATAGTCAATATTTACTTCGATATTGGCAATGATTTCCATCAAATCATCGATTAGAGGTTGCAGCAGTTTTTTGATACTGCCTCGGATACCTCGAATCGCCATATTGGCGGCTGTATCATTGGATGCTTCAATCATATCTTGTATGGCTTCAGCCTGGGATAAATCGATTCTTCCATGATAGAAAGCTCTTTGTGTAAATTCACCGGGTTTTGCCAACATAGCTCCATGGCTTAATACGATGGATAAGATCTTACGAGTGATAAAGGTACCGCCATGACAGTTGATTTCTACGATATCCTCTCGGGTATATGTTTTTGGTGCTCTAAAGATTGAAACAAGCACTTCATCAACAGGTTGTTTGTTGTCATCCAAAATAAATCCATAATGGATGGTATGACTTTTCGCATCTAATATGTTTTTTGAAAATATGCTTTGAACGATAGATATAGCTTCATCACCGCTTAAGCGAATGATAGAAATAGCACCATCCTGTAATGCAGTTGAGATGGCAGCAATTGTATGTTGAAACATTGTGTTTTCCTTCTTTCTTTTGTAAATATAGTATAATATATATACACGTGAAATGTAAGAAGGGAACAACATATGAAACAATATACGCAAGATCAAATCCATGAAGTTGCCAAAGCATTTAAAGATCATGAAATCATAGCAATTCCAACCGATACAGTATATGGAGTCGGTGTGATGTATGGTGATTTAGATGCATTGCATAATTTGAAACATGCCAAACATCGTCCAGAGACAAAACCAATTCCTATGATGGTATCAAAGCTGGAACAATTAGAAGGTATTGCCATAATTGATGAAAGAACAAAGTTGATCGCAAAACATTTTTTGCCCGGAGCTTTGACACTGGTGCTTCCAGTGGATCCAAGATTGGATAAATCCTATAATAATGGACTTGAAACAATTGCGATTCGTATTCCAGATGAAGAATTTGTCTTATCTTTGATCGATGAATTAGATACTCCATTATTAGTAACTAGTGCCAATCAATCTGGCGCGCCAACAGCTCTAAAATATGAAGATGTTTTAGAACAGTTACCAAATATTGATGGGATCGTACTAGGAAAGTGTAGAGCACTTCAGGCAAGTACGATTGTGGATTGTACTAAAGAAGATCTAAAAATTTTAAGAGAAGGACCAATATCATTAGAAGAGTTAGTTTGTGTGATTGAGAATAAATCAAAATAGTATTTGACAAAGTTATTTTAGTCTTGTACGATACTTAGCGGATAAAGGCTATGAAAAGGACGAGTATCTTAGGATAATGTTACAGAGAGCTTTTGGTTGGTGGAAAAAAGCACAGGACCTTTGAGAATAAAACCTTGGAGCTGTATGTAATTCCTGCATTAAAGGAAGCACTGTTAATTGACAGTGGCAGAGGTTTTCTAGAGTGATCTGGAAGACAAACTAGGGTGGTAACACGAGCATTTCGTCCCTATGACGAGTGCTCTTTTTTTTATTGAGTATAGGAAAGGATAAAGAAAATGGAAAAATTAACTGAACAGGAAAAAGTGCGTCGCCAGAAGATGCAGGATCTTCAAGATATGGGGATCGATCCATTTGGAAAGCGTTATGATCGCACAACAACTTCTGGAAAAATCGTTGAAGCGTATGAAAACTGCACAAAAGAAGAACTTCAGGAAAAAGAAGTACACGTAAAAGTGGCAGGACGCATCATGACCAAACGCCGTCAGGGGAAAGCTGGTTTCATGCATATCCAGGATGTGGATGGACAGATCCAGATTTATGTACGTAAAGATGTGATTGGTGATGATCAATATGAAATTTTTAAGAAAAATGATATTGGAGATATCGTAGGTATTGAAGGAACGGTCATGAAAACGGACCATGGACAGTTATCTGTTCGTGCGCAGGTATATACACACTTATCTAAATCTTTAAGACCATTGCCAGAAAAATTCCATGGTTTAACTGATGTAGAAGAGCGTTATCGTCGTCGTTATGTAGATTTGATCATGAATCCAGAGGCAAAACATATTGCCTTAACACGACCAAAAATTATTCGTGCCATTCAACATTATTTAGATGGTCAAGGTCTTGTAGAAGTGGAAACACCAGTATTGCAGCCTATTTTAGGCGGGGCTAGTGCTAGACCATTTGTGACACATCACAATACTTTAGATATGGATTTCTATATGCGAATAGCAACAGAATTACCATTAAAACGTTTGATCGTTGGTGGTTTGGAAGGTGTTTATGAAATTGGACGTTTATTCCGTAATGAAGGAATGGATGCAATGCATAACCCTGAATTTACAACAGTAGAAGCTTATGTAGCCTATAGTGATCTATATGGTATGATGGATCTGATTGAAGGATTGTTTGATTCTGTTGCCAATGAAGTATTGGGTACAACAGAAATTACATATCAAGGGCAACAGCTATCTTTAAAAGCACCATTTAAACGTGTTCATATGGTGGATGCGATCAAAGAAGCCTGCGGAGTTGATTTCTGGAAAGAAATGACTTTGGATGAAGCCAAAGCACTTGCTAAAGAACATGATATTGAAGTCGAAAAAATCCATAACTCTGTTGGACATATCATCAACTTATTCTTTGAAAAATATGTAGAAGAAACAATTGTTCAGCCTACATTTGTATATGGGCATCCTACAAGTATTTCGCCGCTTGCCAAAAAGAATGCAGAGGATCCTCGTTTTGCCGATCGCTATGAATTATTCATCTGTGGACATGAATATGCGAATGCATTCTCTGAGTTAAATGATCCAATTGATCAAAGACAGCGCTTTGAAAAACAGTTGGAGCTAAGAGAACTTGGAGATGATGAAGCCAACGAAGTCGATACAGATTATGTAGAAGCATTGGAATACGGCATGCCTCCTACTGGTGGTGTAGGGCTTGGAATTGACCGCTTTGTGATGTTGTTGACAGATCAGAGAACAATTCGTGAAGTCTTATTGTTCCCGCATATGAAGCTGACAAAAGATTCTAAAAAAGCTAACAAGACAAAAATAGAGGCACCTGTTAAAACAAGTACACCTGCATCTTCAGAAGTAGTTAACAAGATTCCGACGATTGATTATTCAAAAGTAGAAATTGAACCTTTATTCAAAGATTTCGTTGATTTTGAAACATTCTCTAAATCAGACTTTAGAGCTGTAAAGGTAAAAGAATGTCGTGCTGTTCCAAAGAGCAAGAAGTTATTAGAATTCATCTTGGATGATGGAACAGGAGAAGATAGAACGATCTTAAGTGGTATTCATGACTATTATGAACCTGAAGAACTAGTTGGAAAAACATTGATTGCAATCGTCAATTTACCACCAAGAAAAATGATGGGAATTAATTCTTGTGGCATGATCATTTCAGCAATTCATCAGGAAGAAGGCCAGGAACGTTTGAACCTTTTGATGGTAGATGATGCTATTCCTGCGGGAGCTAAATTGTACTAATAATTAAAACTTAATAAAAGTACTCAGAATGTTCTGAGTGCTTTTTATTTTGATAATCAAAATAAATGCTTGAAAAAACAAGTTTTAATCACTTAAAATATTAAATATGAAAACTAGAGAAATTGCTTATGGCGGATTAAGTATTGCTTTATTGGCGATATGTTCATGGATATCAATACCTTTTACGATTCCATTTACATTACAGACGCTTGCTATGTTTCTTATATGCCTTGTTTTTGGTGGGAAAAAGGGAACTATATATGTATTTGTCTATATTATAGCTGGAGCGATTGGATTACCCGTTTTTTCAGGATTTAGAGGTGGAATAGGTACTTTGATGAATCTGACTGGTGGATATATTCTTGGTTTTTTATGGAGTTCACTTTTTCTATGGTTGACAGAAAAATATTGGATAAATAATTCAAAACTTTTTATTCTTTGTTCAGTTATAGGATTATGTCTTTGTTATAGTTTTGGAACGTATTGGTTTTTAAATGTAAGCTTGCAAAATCAAAACATTCTTTCAGTTAGAAGTGTTTTATCGGTTTGTGTATTTCCTTTTATTATTCCGGATTTAATTAAAATCATTTTAGCCTATAGCATAGGAAGAAGATTAAGATCACATTTACCTTGATACTTTTTTATCTATTGTAAATGATGGTAAATATATGAAACGACTATTTGTAATATTGATAACATGTATTTTGTTTATAGGTTGCAGCAAGCAACAAATCTTATCTGGTAATTCAAAGGAAAGTACAAACTTACAAAATGAAGAATTCACAAATGAATCAAATAGGGAGAATGAAAATAAGATGCAGATGAATGTTAAAGTAGGAGATAGAAATTTTATCGCAACATTAAAAGATAATGAAGCAGTAGATGTATTGGTTGAAATGTTAAAAGAAACGGGTATTACTATTAAAATGAGTGATTATGCAGGCTTTGAAAAAGTAGGCGCTTTGGAAACAAATTTACCTACAAATAATCAACAAATAACGACACAGCCGGGAGATATTATGCTTTATCAAGGAAATCAAATTGTTTTGTTTTATGGATCTAATACATGGAATTATACTCAAATCGGACATATAAACAATTTATCCGGATGGCAGGAAGCATTAGGGAATGGGGATGTAACAATTACACTTTCTTTGGAGGAAAAAGTTGAATAACCTATAGTCCGATTTAAAACGAAATATAAGTTTCAAAAAGTTTCAAAATATATTTAATTTTTCTCTTGTTTTTATAAACAAAGTTTCAGAATGTTTAAATCGTCTTGTCTTTCATTAAATTAAGGTTTACTTTGAAGATGCAAAAAGGAGGACAACCTAATGAGAGATGGAATTAAAATTGTTACAATCGGCGGAGGAAGTAGTTATACGCCAGAACTTATGGATGGATTTATTAAACGTTATCATGAATTGCCTGTTCGTGAAATTTGGTTGGTTGATGTAGAAAATGGAAAAGATAAAGTTGAAATTGATGCAGCTATGGCTCGTCGTATGTGGGAAAAAGCCGGATATGATGTTAAAATTTACACAACATTGAACCGAAGAGAAGCTTTGACAAATGCAGATTTTGTTACAACTCAATTTCGTGTAGGATTCTTAGAAGCACGTATCAAAGATGAACGCATTCCTTCTTATTATGGAATGTTAGGCCAAGAAACAAATGGAGCAGGGGGTATTTTCAAAGCTTTTCGTACTATTCCTGTTATTTTGGATATCGTAGAAGATATGAAAGAGCTTTGTCCAAATGCTTGGTTGATTAATTTCACGAATCCAAGCGGGATGATTACAGAGGCAGTTGTTAAATATGGAAAATGGGATAAAGTTGTAGGGTTATGCAATGTACCAGTAATCGCAATGATGAAAGAACCTATCGCAATTGGATATGATGCTAAAGAGCTGGTTTACCAGTTTGTTGGTATCAATCATTTTCATTGGCATAAAGTCTATGATAAACAAGGAAAAAATATCACACAAAAGGTTATTGATGCTATGCTTGAGGGAAAAGATATTGGATTACCGGCTAATATTGCCAATGTTCCTTTCTTTAAGGAACAGGTTGAACAGATGCAGATGATTCCTTGCGGATATCATCGGTATTACTATCGATCACAAGAAATGCTGGAGCATAGTTTAGAAGAATATAAAACCATAGGGACTCGTGGTCAACAAGTCAAGGAAACGGAAGAGCGACTATTCAAACTTTATGAAGATCCAGATTTAGATACAAAGCCAGAAGAATTGAGTCTTCGTGGCGGTGCATATTATAGTGATGCTGCATGTGAATGTATCAATTCCATATACAATAATAAGAAAACACATATGGTTGTAAGCACAAAGAATCGAGGAGCTGTTCCTGAATTACCAGAAGATTGTGTGGTTGAAATCAGCTCAGTCATTACTGCAAAAGGCCCAATGCCAATAGCATGGGGAAAATTGCCAAGTGCACAAAGAGGATGGCTTCAATGTATGAAAGCTATGGAAGAATGCACGATCGAAGCAGCTATTACCGGAAATTATGGTTTGGCTTTAGAGGCGTTTATTTTGAACCCTTTGATTCCATCTGGAAAAAATGCTAAAGAAGTCTTGGACGAGTTATTGATTGCTCATGAAAAATATTTACCACAATTTAAAGATAAGATTGAAAAGCTTAAAATGAATGGTGTAACAATTCGTGACAAAGTTGTTTTCGACTTAGTAAAAGAAGGCAAATAAAATGAATCTTCAGGAACAAATTTTATATTATTACAAGAAAAAGAAATATAATTGTTCTGAAACGATAATTCATGCGGCTAACGATGTATATTCGCTTAATCTAGACAAAGACAGTATGAAAATGTTAGCAGGTTTTGGAAGTGGTATGTATTCAGGTAAAACATGTGGTGCTTTGATTGGATGTGTTGCTGTTTTGTCTAAATTATTCATTAAAGAGAAGGCTCATGATCAACTCTCAGAATTTAGAAAAGCTATTCAACTTTGTGTACGTAACTTTACAGAAGATTTAGGCGATACTGAATGTAAAAATATTCGACCTCATTCATATGATCCGAATCTACATTGTCTGTATACCGTACAGAAGGCTGGTATGGCTCTAGAATCAACGATTGCTGAGATAAAAAAAGAATATGAGTTAGAGTCATAAAAAAGAACTGTTAAGTAAACTGAATAATGAAACTATACAAAAAAATGGATTCCATATGATGGGATCCATTTTTTATGTGCTTGTGTGTGAAGAAAAGGTGATAAATAAGCAAAATGTTTAAATTTATAACTTCCTATCGTCCATATAATCCATTGCATTTAAAACATATTTTTTATTTGTTGAACGATCTTGGTTATAGATACAGCCAAATAAAATATCCATAACATATTGAAGAGCTATATGACTGGAATATTGAACGATTCTGTCTTGTAATTCTTCACAGTTGCTCATGCCTAGATGTTCACAAATATATTGTGGGAACGGATTGTTTTGGTATCCGGAAACTAAAATACAAGGAGTATTTTTTTCATTTAGTTTTTGTAGGATAGGTAAAATAAAAGAGGCTTTGGCTGAATAAGAGAGGATCAAAGCAATGTGATTTTTATTACTGGCTAGTGCATGAAGTCTTTGTTCATAGAATGATTCTGGACAGTTAACCATTTTGCCAATGGTTAACATTTTATCTTGGAAGTTTTTTGCAATGTTCATATTATGTGCATGCGTATAAATATCTATGGATGGTGCTTTAGACATGAGTTTAGTAGCATGTACTAGTTTTTGTTTATCTAGACAAGATAATGTATCCTGAATTGTCTTTTCATATAATTCTAAAAGTTTTGTTGCTATTTCTATCGGATTATCTTGTAGGGTAAATGGATAATTGATGTCAATATCATGTTCTTTATAAATGTCTGCAGATATATCATTTGTCAACTGAATTTTAAGTTCGTTAAAACCTTTGAAATCTATTTTTTTGCAGAAACGGTGTATGGCGGATTTAGAAACATGAATTTGTTCTGAAAGTTCCTGAATGGAATAATTAATTACCTCATCTTTATGTGATAGTATATAATGAGCAATTTCATTTTCCACAGGCGTTAAATGAGAGCATTTATGAATTCTTTTTTCTATCTGCATATCATACCATCCTTTTATTTTGTCTTGATGAGGATGTTAATATAGTGGTATTTTCTATTCCGTACCTCATCATAGAAGTTGTGTTTCCAGTCAATATAATTAACACTTTCTTCAAGTTGTTTTATAGATAGTTCTAAATTTTTTATATTCTCTTAATAATAAAATCATATTTTTTTACAAGTTAGATCATTGATTTGATTTATATCCAGTTCATCATAAATTTGGATATTGTTTTCAGCATGTTTTAAAGTTTGATACATAAAATTGAGTCTTTGGCATATCTGTATCATTGTGTACATAAACTTTCCATCAAAAGTCATAAAAATGTGTTAGTGGTAGCAACAATCGTAATATATGATTGGTTGTATGAACCGATAGATACAATTGAATTATATCACTGTTTAACATTAATGAAAAAATTTAAAGGAATAATATACTATTTTATTTTATAGGTATTGGGAATAGTCTTTATATTAAAGCTGAGAAAATCGAAATTGATGGATATGAAGTTTCAAATAAAATCAATAAATATATCAATGAACGATCAAATAGAGCAAAAAGGCTATTGAACCATTAAGACAATATCTCAAAAAGAATCCAAATATGCAATATCGTAATGTGAATATTACATCATTTGAAATAGTTGAAGCAATAATCAGAAAAAATAAGGAGAAATTTTAACGATTAAATATTTAGAATTATAAATGATAATTCGATATTTATGATATTTATTAAGGGTTAGCATTCAAGCTTCAAAAGTGAATTGTCAAAATGTTTTTAAATATAGATGAAGTTTATATATACAAAAGTGTAAATAAAAAGCTAGGCAGATCCTAGCAAATTCTTGGAAGAGGTTGACCAGATAGTTTTCTTAAACGTCTGGTAGCTCCTAATTTTGTTTTTAAATGAAGTTCTTTTGGATGCCTTTTTGTGATTTTTCCAATGATCTTGGCATCTTGTCCAAGAGCTTGACACATTTTATTGGCATCCTCTTTAGCGCATATAGCTAACATTCGTCCTTCACAAGCTAAATATAAAGGATCAAAGCCGAGTAAAGAACAAAGTGTTTTGACATCCAGATCAATTGGGATTTCTTGTTCATAAAGCTCCATTCCAAATTCAGTTTGTTCAATCAATTCAATACAGGTAGTCGCAACACCGCCTCGTGTTGGATCGCGCATGATACGAAGTCCTTCTATATCCATAGCATTCTTGGCTTGCTCATTTAAAGGAGCACAATCAGAATTAACCTCACCTAGAAGTTGGATATCTTCTCTTGCCATAAAGATACTGGCACCATGGCGGGCAATGCTTCCGGATACGATTACAACATCTTCTTCTTTGTAGGAGTAGGATGTTTTTCGTTTTAAGAAGCCAATACCAGATGTATTAATAAAAATCTGGTTTCCTTTTTGTTTTTCAATTACTTTTGTATCACCTGTAACTATTTGGATATCACAAGCTTTTGCGGTTTCTTTCATAGAGTTTAAGATAAGCTTAAGATCATCTAGAAGAAAGCCTTCTTCAATGATCAAGGAACAGGATAGATATTTTGGAATTCCTCCAGCCATCAAAATATCATTGTTTGTACCACAGATCGCCAGCTTTCCTATATCGCCTCCAGAAAAATTCCAGGGATCAACTACAAAACTGTCTGTAGAAAAAACAAGAGGGTGTTCTTGGTTTATTAAGATAGCTCCATCTTTAAGCTCATTTAAGGCATTATTTTGAAATGATGGAACAATGATATCTTCTATTAATTGGGAAGTCAGTTGACCTCCGCTTCCATGATCGATCGTGATGATATTCTTCATAATCTCTCCTCATACATAAAGCTTGCCGCACAGGCTCCCTCACTTGAAACCATACATGGTCCAATGGGATTTTGGGGTGTACATATTTTTTGAAATAATGGACATTCTATCGGTTTTTTCTTCCCGGTCAATATATTGGCACATTGACATCCTTTAGGTTCTTTATTTTCTAGTAAAGGTAGCTGAAAATGGATCTTGGCATCAAATTGAGAATATGTATCTTTTAACTTAAGACCACTTTTTTCGATATTTCCTAACCCTTTCCAAAGTGAAGTTTCCGGCTCAAAAACATCATGGATCAAGCTTAGAGCTTTCTGGTTTCCATTGTAGCGGACCGCTCTTTGATATGTGTTTTTGATGGCTGGTGTATCCTGATTGATCATATCAATCAAAAGATTAATTGAACATAAGATATCTTCGGCTTCAAAACCGCTGATAACACCAGGTTTATGATATTCTTTACTCAGAAATTGAAAGCCTTGTTCACCAAGGATGCATGCGACATGACCAGGGCAAATAAAACCATCAATGTCAGGATCATCTTTTAATAAAGTTCGAAGAGCCGGTTCTGTTCGTTTTAATAAGCTGTAAAAGAAAAAGTTTTTAATATTTTGTTTGTAGGCTTCTAGGATGCAAATGGCACTTCCCGGTGTTGTGGTTTCAAAACCAACTCCTAGAAAGATGATTTGTTTATTTGGATTTTCTTTGGCATAATCTAAAGCTTCTAAAGGAGATAAACACATCTTTACCTGTTTATGTTGAAACAGGCGTTTTCCTTTAGAGCCTGGTACTCGTAACATATCTCCATAACTGAAGATCACGATATTTGGCTCTTTAAGGAGCTCTAAACATATATCAATGATGTTGGAAGGAGTGACGCAGACAGGACACCCTGGTCCAGATACGAGTTCTATATTCTCTTCCAGCAAAGAACGTATTCCATTTTGGGCAATAGACATCGTATGCGTACCGCAAATCTCCATGAGTTTGATTTTTCTTTTCGGTTTATTTAATAACATCAAACAGCTCCTTATATACTTCTTTGGTTTTCATGGCCTCTTCTTTATCAATCTTTTCTATCGCAAATCCAGCATGTACCAGAACTTCATCACCAATTTGTATATCCGGTAAAAAATCAATTCGTATTTTTTGTGATATGCCATTGGCGCTGGCGACAGCTGTTTTATCTTGGATTTCTTCAATCGTTAAGGGAATGGCTAAACACATTGTGATCACTTCCTTCTTTGACTTAAGATAGCAAGTTGCCCTAAGGCTATACCTTCATCGTTGCAACTTACTTTTTCATGCCAGTAAACTGTATAGTTTTCTTTTATAAGCTTTTTATAAATTCCTTGCAATAACTGCAAATTTTGAAAACAACCACCACTTAAAACGATAGGCAGATATTCTTTATTTAATGTATGAACTTGTTCGATAGCCATATCAATGATCGTGTTGATTGCCTTTTGGGCTTTGATGTGGATATCATCAGTATCCTGGATCATTTCTTTGACCATAGGTGTCCAGTCAAAGTATCGTACATGTTCTTTTTCATAGAATTTTAAAGAATATCTTTTATCTGTTGGCTGAACCATAGATTCAAGTAGCATAGGAGCTTGTCCATCGTAGTCTTGAGTTATTTTCTTTGTTAAGATACTGTATAGTCCATCAAATAATCGACCCATACTTGTGGCAGGAACACTGTTTTGAATCCTTATCTTTTTTAATAGTTCTTGTTTTGTTGGCTCAAAGAATGTTTGTTCAATGTTGGCGTCCATGCTCATGACCAAGCCAATTCGCCCTATTTCATGGATTGCCTGTTCACCTCCAATTAGATCAATTGGTTTAATGGAACCTACACGGACAAAATCTTGGTAGTCACCAATTAAAAATTCAGCACCCCAGATCGTTTGATCTTTACCAAGACCAGTCCCATCCCATATGATACCAAAACATGGCCCGCTTAGTTCATGTTCAAACATGCAGCTGGCCATATGTGCATGATGGTGATATATCTTGGTTATAGGGATGTCTAAACTTTGTGCATATAAAGTTGATGCATAATCAGGATGTTGATCACAGCCAGCTTGACGCGGTGTAATTTCGAAAAGGCGTTTATAGGTATCAAGAGCTTTAGTAAAGTGTTCCATAGTTTCAATTGTTTCCATGTTTCCAATATAAGGACTTATAAAAACATGATGATTTTTTCCCAGAGCAAAACTTCCTTTTTGATGAGCTCCTAGTGCTAGTAGTCCATCAACATCAAATGGTGTATGGATCACAATTGGTGCATATCCTCGACTCTTGCGGATAAAATATGGTTTATCATTTACGATTCGAATCAAGGAATCATCACATCGATTTTCAATCTTTCGATCATGCAGCAGGAAAGAGTCTGCAATGTCTTTTAGTTTTATCAGGGCTTCTTCATTATCGATTAATACAGGTGTATCTGAAAGATTGGCACTTGTCATCACTAAAAGAGGACATCTTTCCAATAATAAAATATGTAATGGACTATATGGTAAAAAGATTCCTAATTCTTTGTTTTCGGATAGTTCTATGTATGAATTTGGATCTTTCTTTTTGCATAGTACGATAGGTCTTTCTTTGCTTGTTAAAAAGCTTTCTTCAACAGAAGAGATATCTACCAATTCTTTTGCAGTTTGAATATCTTTTGCCATGATCGCAAAGGGCTTGGCTTCTCTTTGTTTTCTTTTCCTGAGTCGTAAAACAGCTTGTTTATTGTTGGCATCACAGGCTAGATGGATTCCTCCAATGCCTTTAATGGCAACGATCTTTCCTTCCTTTAAATCGTTTATAGCATTTTCTAATTCGTTTTCATCTTGTTTATTTCCTACATAAATGAGTTTTGGACCGCATTCTTTGCAGGCATTTGGCTGGGCATGATAGCGTCGATCGTGAATATCATGATATTCTTTGTCGCATTGTGAACAAAGTTTGAAATCAGACATTGTCGTATTTTTGCGATCATAAGGAATATCTTGAATGATCGAGTATCGTGGTCCACAATTTGTACAATTAATAAAAGGATAATGGTATCTACGATTATTTGGATCTAGCATTTCATGAATGCAGTCTTCACAAGGGGCAATATCTGGTGAAATGAGTGTCTGATGGATTCCATTTTGACTCTCTTTGATTTGAAAATCATTGAAAGATTCCATAGGATACTCTTCAATTTCGATATTTTCAATTTTAGAAAGCACAGGAGCCTGACTTTTTAACTGTTCTAAAAATATATCGGTATCTTTAGAATTACCTTGAATATGAATAATAATACCTTGGGCATCATTATACGCGTATCCTTTTAGATTGTTTTGTAAGGCAAGACGGTGAACAAAGGGACGAAAACCTACTCCTTGTACAATGCCTTGTACTTGTATCTTAAGATGCTTCATGGAGCATTTGTTCGATCCTTTCTTTTAAATGATCAATAAATTCATTAAGCCCTTTCTTATCTTTTGTGCTGACTGAAAAGAAAGGGGCATTTGGATTGATGCCATGATAATCATTTTGTACTCTTTCTAGATCAAAATCAAAATAAGGCAGTACATCTATTTTATTGATTACTAAGCAATCTGTATCGGTGAACATCAAAGGGTATTTTACGACTTTATCATCACCTTCCGGAACGCTAAGTATCGTAATACGCATATTTTCTCCAATATCAAATTCAGCTGGACAGACTAGATTGCCAATATTTTCAACGAGCAAAACATCGATAGAATCTAGTTTGAAGTCTTTTAATATATTTTGGATGCTCATAGCTTCGATATGGCAGGCTCCATCGGTATTTAATTCAACGCTTGGGACGTTCATTTCGGCAATTGTTTTGGCATCGATATCCGTTGTGATATCGCCTTCAATGACGCCAATTGAAAATGTATCTCTTAATTGTTCAATGATATTTTTGATCAAACTTGTTTTACCAGCTCCTGGCGAACCCATGATATTGATCAGTACAGTATGATGTTCTTTCAAAGTTTCTTTTACTTGATCAGAGACATCTTGATTCCAGTCCATGATCTGATGATATACTTTAATTTCCATATTATTCCACCTCAATGCTCTCGATAAGACATTCATTCCCTGAAAGACGTTTTAGATCAATGCTGTGACAAAAAGGACATTCAATATGTTTTCGATCTATCAAAGCTTCTTTATGACATTGATTACAATAGACTTTTAAAGGAATTTCTTTTACTTTGATCTGTACACCTTGGCAAATTGTATCTTTTGCCAAAAGATCCATATACATTTGAATACACTCTGGCACAAAACCGGAAAATGGTCCCAGTACTAGACGAATTTCTGTTACCTTTTTTGCGTTTTTTGACTCAGCGATTTTAATGACATCTTTAAGAATGTGTTGTGTGATATCGATTTCATGCATAATGCCATTATACGCCTCAAAACTTGAAAAATGAATGGAAACCTCTTACAAATAGGAATATAATGAGAATCAAAGAGATCGTGGAGGGACGTTATGTTTTTGATACCGACATTAACAGGCATACCTCTTATTGGGGCTGTGTTGATTTGTTTGATTCATAATGAAAAAATACGTGGATTAATCATTTATATAACGGCTGCTTTAATAATGGTCACAACTTTTTTTATGGTTGCAACATGGATCATAGATGGGCAAAATACATGGCGCTATTATGTGGATACAGTCTTTGTAGACCATCTTATGCAGATTGTTGAAATCTTATTGATGATTTTTATAATTTATATGAGCTTTAAATATAAAAAACGATGGGTTTGTCTATTGTCGATCTTTCAAACACTTTTGGTTTTATGGGTCGAGTATACGATTCCTTTGGTTGAATCCACTCATACACAAGTTGATTCTTTAGCCCTTTTAATGTGCGTAATCTGTGCTGTGATTGGTGGCTTGATTGGGATTTATTCCGTTGGTTATATGAAAAGCTATCATGAAAATCATCGTGGGGTCCTTGATCGAAGTTCAACGTTTTTATCTTTGTTGTTTGTGTTTATGGCCGCAATGTTTGGCTTGGTGCTTTCATCCAATCTGATCTGGCTTTATTTCTTCTGGGAGATTACGAGTGTTATTTCTTTTTTGTTGATTGGATATACCAGGACGGAAGAAGCAATTGATAATAGTTTTAGAGCTTTGTGGATGAATTTGCTAGGCGGTGTAGGTTTTGCTCTGGCTATCTGGTTATGCGCGATGAGTTCTCATAGTGTACAGCTAAGTGTAATTGTTTCCAATGGAAATATGCTGGTAATTGGCTTATTGGCACTTGCTGGTTTGACAAAGAGCGCCCAGCTACCATTTTCAACATGGTTATATGGAGCGATGGTAGCTCCAACACCATCCAGTGCTTTATTACACAGTGCAACCATGGTCAAAGCAGGTGTTTATTTATTGATTCGACTAGCTCCTGCTTTAAATGGCACTTTATGTGGAAGTATGGTTTCTTTTATTGGTGGATTTACTTTTATCATGGCTAGTTTGATGGCAATAGCTCAAAATGATGCCAAAAAAGTTCTGGCATTTTCAACAATTTCTAATCTTGGTTTAATTGTAGCATGTGCTGGAATTGGTGTAGAACAAACGGTATGGGCAGCCATTTTCTTGATGATCTTTCATTCCGTCAGCAAATCTATGTTGTTTGAAGGTGTGGGAGCCACAGAAAACAGCATTGGATCGCGTGATATTGAACATATGCATGGTTTGATTTTAAGATTGCCTAAATTAGCTTATATCATCGGTATAGGAATTGCTGGAATGTATTTAGCCCCTTTTGGTATGTTAATCAGTAAATGGGTTGCCTTAAAGGCCTTTGTGGATTCAGGGAATGTGTTATTAGTAATGTTTATTGCCTTTGGTAGTGCTTCAACGATGTTCTATTGGACCAAGTGGTTAGGAAAGTTGATCGCAATGCATAAGCCAAAGACACCGGATGAGGATAAAACTCGTAAAGATGAATATTTTTCTATGAATATTCTTTGTGGTATCATGATTTGTCTGTGTTTATTGTTCCCACTATTGGCAAAATATATTGTGAATCCAGTTGTTTTGACATTATTTGGATCAACGCATGATGTTTTATCCATGAGTGAGTTAACAACGATGGTCATAATGGTCTTCAGCATTTTAGTTGTACCAAGTGTTATGTTTTTGATTACAAGAACGGCGCCTAGAGATTATGTGCCTACTTATATGAATGGTATCAATACAGGGGATAATTCTCATTTTATTGACAGCATGGGAGAATCTAAGAAACTTTATCTTTCTAACTGGTATTTGCGTTTTGAGTTTGGCAGACGAAGATTGTTGAAACCTTCTCAAATTGTAGCTTCCAGCGTATTGATCGTATGTTTTGCGATACTTTTAGGAGGAATATTGTGATGAACCGGTTTATATCTTTGGCACTGTATTTGATTCTGGCTCCTTTTGTTGGAGCTTTGTTAGATGGGATAGATCGTAAGATCACAGCTCGCATGCAGGGAAGAAAAGGACCTTCAATCTTTCAGCCATTTTATGATCTGATTAAATTATTTTCAAAACAGATGATTGCGGTAAACAGTGTTCAGTTATTGTTGAACTGCAGCTATTTAGTTTTCTTGGCAATTGCCGGTGGCATGGTGTTCTTTGGAACAGATATATTAATGAGCTTGTTTATTTTGTCGACTGCCGATATGTTTTTGATCTTGGCAGCCAGCAGTGATTCTTCACCGTATTCCAATATAGGAGCGAGTCGTGAAATGTTGCAGATGATGGCGTATGAACCTATGACGCTCTTGATTGCGGTAGGGTTTTATTTGGCAACAGGATCATTTCGTGTAGATGATATCATTCAACAAAGTACATCTGTAATTTTGATGATGCCAGGCTTATTTGTAGGTTACATCTTGATCATGGCTATCAAGTTAAGAAAATCGCCGTTTGATCTATCCACTTCTCATCATGCTCACCAGGAGATCGTGAAAGGAATTACAACGGAGATGTCCGGGCCAACTCTAGCTATCATGGAAATTGGGGAATACTATGAGAAGATGTTGCTGCTGGCAGTGGTCGCCTTGTTCTTTATCAATTCCAACTGGTATAGCTGGATCATTGCGATCATAGCTTGTCTGGGTGTTTATTTTATAGAAATCGTCATCGACAATGTCAGTGCCCGCATCAACTGGAGATATGTATTGAATGTCTGTTGGTTAATTACGCTGTTGTGTGGCGGAATCAATATTTTGATCTTGATGTTGATATAGTGAGGTGAAGCGCAATGGAACATTTAAAAAAATCGCCTTGGATGCTGCATTATGATGCAAGCAGCTGTAATGGGTGTGATATAGAAGTTTTAGCTTGTACGATGCCTCGATTTGATATTGAACGATTTGGAATCATCAATACCGGAAATCCTTTCCATGCGGACATACTATTAATTACCGGCGGTGTGAATGCTCAAAGTGCTGAAGTTGTGAAGCAGATTTATTCACAGATGCCGCATCCCAAAGTTGTGGTTGCGGTTGGAATCTGTGCCTGCACAGGCGGTGTTTTTAAAGATTGTTACAATATCTTAGGTGGTGTGGATAAAGTTATTCCTGTTGATGTGTATGTACCAGGTTGTGCAGCTAGGCCACAGTCAATCATTGATGGTGTCTTAAAAGCTGTTGATATATTAGAAAAGAAAAGGGAGGCTGTCGAACATGAGTGATCGTATCATCCAATCAAATAAAGAAGAATTATATGCCTCCTGCATAAAACGAAAGATGGAAGGATGGCGTTTGGCACAGATTTGTGCGGTGACAATAAATGATGGCTTTGAAATGAGTTATACCTTTGTCAAAGACCTTGATATGGATACTTTACGTATTTGTTTAAAGGAAGATGAGCCGATTTCTTCAATTACGCAAATTTATCCTTGTGCTTTTTTACAGGAAAATGAAGCCGCTGAACTATTTGGTGTCAAGATTGAAAATATTACTATGGACTATAAACATAAACTATATCGTATAGAAGCAGGTACACCTTTTAAAGCGAAGGAGGATGCATAATGGCAAAGCGAAGTGTCATTCCTTTTGGTCCTCAACATCCTGTACTTCCTGAACCGATTCATTTGGATCTGGTCTTAGAAGATGAAGTTGTAGTGGAGGCAATCCCAAATATTGGTTTTGTGCATCGAGGACTTGAAAAGCTGGTAGAAACAAAGGATTATAAACAATATGTATATATAGCTGAAAGAGTATGTGGTATCTGTAGCTTTGGGCATGGCTTAGGGTATTGTGAGAGCATTGAACATATGATGAATATTGATGTACCTAGACGTGCTAAATATTTAAGAACTTTATGGATGGAATTAAGTCGAATCCATTCGCATTTATTATGGTTGGGTCTATTGGCAGATGCTTTGGGATTTGAGGCTTTGTTTATGCAAAGCTGGCGCCTGCGTGAAAAAGTATTGGATCTATTTGATATGACCACAGGAGGAAGGATCATATTTTCTGTAAATCAGGTAGGTGGTGTATTAAAAGATATCGATCCATCCATGTTAAAAATTATTGATCAGACATTAACGGATATGGAAAAAGAGTTAAAGCCAATTACCAGAACATTCTTAGAGGATCGTCTTGTCAATTCTCGTTTACGTGGATTGGGTGTCTTAAGCAAAGAACAGGCCTATATAGCGGGAGCCTGTGGACCGATGTTACGTGCCAGTGGTGTTCCATATGATTCAAGAGAGACAGGGTATGCGGCTTATTCAGAATTAAACTTTGGACCGATCATTGCGATTGAAGGGGATTCATATGCGCGAGTGAAGGTTCGCCTTGCGGAAATCATGCAGTCTTTTGAGATTTTGCATGAATTGATTTCAAAGATTCCACAAGGTGAAATATCTGTTCCAGTCAAAGGCAATCCTAAAGGAGAGTGCTTTATTCGTATTGAACAGCCCCGCGGGGAAGCTATATATTATACAAAAGGGAATGGAACAAAATATCTGGATCGTTTCCGTTTACGTACCCCGACAACATCCAATATTCCGGCTATGTTGGATCTGTTAAAGGGATGTCAATTAGGGGATGTTGCCTTGTTGATCCTTACGATCGATCCTTGTATCAGTTGTACAGAGAGGTAAGTTCATGAAACCAACAAAGATGTTTGTATTTACCCGTCAAATTATGGAGAATCTTGTATCAAAACCGGTAACAGAAGAGTATCCTTTTAAACAGTCCAATTATGTCGAACGAATGAGAGGGCATATTGAAATAGATATTGAACAGTGTATCTCTTGCACTCTTTGTGCTCAGAATTGTCCTCCTGGAGCAATTCAAGTGGACAGGCAGAAGGGAACATGGAGCATTGATCGCTTTGATTGTGTGCAATGTGGAAACTGTATCAATGTCTGTCCTAAAAAGTGTTTGCATATGAAAAAAGGGTATACTATGCCGGATACCCAAAAGAATACAGAAATATATGTACGCCCTGTAAAAAAACAACAATTTCCACAGGCAAAAGAAGACTGTGTTTATTGTGGTTTATGTGCCAAGAAATGTCCTAAGCAGGCTATCAATGTTGATCGAACACAAAAACTATGGCAACTGGATAAGAATGCTTGTGTAGGCTGCACACTTTGTATGAAGACATGTCCAAAACATTGTATCGAAATGATTGAAGAATAAAGGTATTTTTAAATGCAGGAAGTAATTGATCAATCAATTAAAAATATAGATAAAATTGAAGCATATTTTAAAAGAGTCAATAGCAAGTAATAGCTGGTTGACTCTATTTTTATAGGATTAATTCCGTGATATATACGGCAATACAAGCACCTATCGCAACCGTTAGCAACCCTTTTTCTTTATATGCCAGAATCAAGGCAACAATTGTTCCGGCTAAGCTTGGTATCAAATTTTGGGAAGCTGTAAATATAGCGGGGAAAGTCATAGCGCCTAAAACAGCATAAGGCACATAAAATAAGAATGATTTAATAAAAGGGCTTTTCAATTCTTTTTGAAAGAACGTTAACGGGATCATACGAATGAGATAGGTGACAATAGCCATGGTTAAAATATAGGGTAGATATTTACTCATGTTCGATCTCCTTTACCGGGAAAAAGTAAGCCCCAAGTCCAGCAGCCAGAATCGTACAAAGAATGATCACAAATCCGCTGGATATTTCTATTACAGGTTTGATGAGTTCAAAGAAACAGCTAAGAATGATGGAGAAAATCAAAACTTTTCGTACATTCTTTAATTTTTTGGCTGGAGGAATAATGATGGCTAAAAACATGCCATAAATCGCAATGCCTAAGGCGTTTCGTAATGTTTCTGGCATCAGTGCGGTCGCTGACCCACCAATAAATGTTCCTAAGGTCCAACAAAAAACAGGGAAAAGGATTAAACCAAGCATATAATTCCGACCAACTTTTTCATAGGTTGAGCTGGCCAAGGCAAAAATTTCATCAGTAATTCCAAAAGAAATGAAAGCGCGATCTAAGGTGCTCATTTTCTTATCGATTTTTTGCGATAAAGATAAAGACATCAAAGCATATCTTAAATTGATGATAAATTGTGACATAGCTAGTTCCATTAGAGGAGCTGCTTCTAAAATTAATATCAATCCGTTAAACTGACCGGCACTTGTCAAATTGGTCAATGAAATAACAACAGCTATTTCTACAGGAATACCGGATGATACACACATCATGCCAAAGGTAAAGGACACTGAAAGATAGCCTAAACCAATGGGAACACTATCTTTTAGTCCTTGAATAAAACGATTTTCAACCACTTCCATTTACACTCATCTCCGTTTAGTTATTATATCTTAGCTATTTGAAGAATTAAATATTATTCTAAATTAAAAGCGCTTACATGATATAATGGAGTGGCAAATAGGAGTGAAGCAGTATGAAAAAATATATAATCGCAATCGATCAGGGAACGACAAGCACACGTGCTATTGTTTTTGATCGAAATCAAAATATTGTAAAAATTGCACAAAAGGAAATAAAAAACAGCTTTCCTGAACCAGGATGGGTCGAACAGGATGCTAATGAAATATGGCTTTCCACATTAAGTGTTTTAGCACAATTATTTCAAGGACATGATATTAAACCACAAGATGTCATGAGCATTGGAATCACAAATCAAAGAGAAACTACAGTTGTCTGGGATAAGACAACCGGATTGCCGGTTTATAATGCAATCGTCTGGCAATCTAGACAAACAGCTTCGATCATAGATCGATATCGCAATACACCTGAAGAAAAAGTTATTAAAGAAAAAACAGGTCTTGTGCTTGATCCTTATTTTAGCGCCAGCAAGATTCGCTGGATATTAGAAAATGTCGAGAATTTACCTCCTGTAGAAAATTTATTATTTGGTACGATTGATACGTGGTTGGTTTGGAAAATGACCAATGGAGCAGTTCATGTCACGGATGTAACCAATGCCTCGAGAACGTTATTGTTTAATATCCATACTCTGGAATTTGATGATGAATTATTACAGATTTTTGATATTCCTAAATCTATGTTACCAAACATAGTAGATACATCGGATGTCATAGGGAATATAGATCCTATGTTCTTCTTTAATTATTCCTGTCCAATTGGAGCCATTGTTGGAGATCAGCAGGCTGCCTTGTTTGGACAATCTTGTTTTGATAGAGGAGATGTAAAGAATACCTATGGAACAGGTGGTTTTCTTTTGATCAATACTGGAGAAGAACCAATCATTTCAAAATATGGCTTATTGTCAACTGTGGCATGGCGAATCAATGGAAAAGTTAATTATGCCTTGGAAGGAAGTATTTTTGTATCCGGAAGTTTGATTCAATGGTTACGTGATGGTTTAAAATTATTTCAGGATGCCAGTCAGACCGAAGAAATCGCAACAAGTGTTGATTCCTGTAATGGGGTCATGATCATTCCTGCATTTACAGGTTTAGGAGCTCCTTACTGGAATGAAAAATGCAAGGGAGCTATTTTTGGACTGACACGAGGTACAGATATTCGCCATATTGTTCGTGCAGCTTTGGAGTCTATGGCTTATCAAAGCAAAGATCTTATCATTGTAATGGAAGAGGAGCTTCAAGAAAAGATTCATGAAATCAAGGTCGATGGCGGTGCCAGCAAAAACAATTTCTTATTACAGTTTCAAAGTGATATCCTGGAAATTCCTGTAATTCGTTCACAATTTAGTGAGACAACGGCATTGGGAGCTGCAAGACTTGCTGGCCTTAGTACTGGTATGTATACCATGGATGATTTTAAAGAAGTTGAAACAACACGTTTTATGCCAAAACGGACACATGAATCGGTTGAAAAATTATATGATGATTGGAAGCGAGCTGTAAAAAGCTGTATGAGTTATTAATAAAAAGCGGTTAATCGTTATATCCTAGAAATGCGATTTTTAGACACCAGGAAAATAAAAAATGGTATGGGGCAATGTTAAGCGTTTCAAAGCGAAAATTAGGAATATCATCGGATGAAATTGTGGAGATTTTAGATTTACGAAATAGTTTTGAAAAAGTAGAAAAAATAGTAGATCACAAAAAATATTATCCTGGATGGCATATGAATAAAAAGTATTGGTATACCATCATTTTAGATGGGTCTATTTCTTTAAAAGATATATATAAATGTATTGATGAGAGTTATCAAATGACAAAATAATCAAGTAACTTCAAAAGTGATCTATATTTACATATATACAAAGATTTGATAGAATAACTAAAAAATAAAGAGGAGAAATTATTATATGGACCCAGATCCGAATTCTATTGGTTTACAAGTATTACTTATTGTTGTATTAACTTTGGTTAATGCGTATTTTGCAGCTAGTGAGATGGCAATTGTTTCAGTCAGTAAAACAAAGATCCATCATTTGAGTGAACAGGGAAATAAAAAGGCAAAATTGGTAGAAGAGCTTTTAGAACAACCTACAAATTTTCTTTCAACGATTCAAGTTGCGATTACTTTGGCTGGTTTCTTTAACTCAGCAAGTGCTGCAACTGGTATATCTGTTATTTTTGCAGATTTTTTAAATCAATTATCAATACCTTATGCAGATACAATAGCAATGGTATTGATTACAGTTTTGATTTCTTTTATTACATTGATTTTTGGTGAGTTAGTACCTAAACGAATAGCGTTACAAAAGCCAGAGATGTTTTCAATGTTATGTGCTAAACCGATTCTTTTTATTAGTAAGATTGCCAGTCCTTTTATCAAGATTTTATCATGGTCTACCAAAATGGTTTTGCGTATTTTTCATATCAAAGATGAAAATGTGGAAGAATCTCTATCACGAGAAGAAATACGTGCCTTACTGGAATCAGGACAGGAAAACGGAGCCATTAACGAGAATGAAACAGACATGATTAGTAATGTTTTTGATTTTGATGACTGTTTGGCTTGCGATATTATGACACCACGTACTGATGTATATTCCATTGATATTAATGATCCGCTGGATGAAAATCTTGATCGTTTAATGACAATGCAGTATACAAGAGTTCCAGTTTATGATGATTCAATTGATAACATTATTGGAATCTTAAATATGAAAGATTTTGTGATTGAAGCCAGAAGAAATGGTTTTGATAATGTAGATATAAGTAAAATTTTACGTAAACCCTATTTTGTTTTGGAAACAAAAAGTGTGAATGATCTTTTTAAAGAACTGCAGGGAGCACACCAACATATCGCAATTTTGATTGATGAATATGGTGGGTTTTCAGGTATTGTAACGATTGAAGACTTGATCGAAGAAATAATGGGAGACATTGAAGATGAGTATGACCGAGATACGGAACCTAAGCTTCGTAGATTGGATGTCAATAACTACATTATCGATGGAAATTATGCTTTGGAAGATTTATCGAATAAATTAGATATAGATTTTGGAGATACCGAATTTGAGACATTAAGTGGTTTTGTCTTAGATTTATTAGGAGAAATTCCTATGGATGATTCACAGCATGTTGTTTCATATAAAAACTGTATCTTTAATATTTTAGGAATCAAATCCAATCGAGCAACAAAAATAAAATTAACTTTAGTAACTGAGAACAAGAATTAATTTTTGTTCTCTTTTAATTTTATACATAGAAGTGATACTATAAAAATATTATGGAAAAGGGGTATGATCTTTATGGATTCGTATAAGGTAATTATTTTTGATTTAGATGGAACTTTATTTTATAAAGATCAAATGATCTCTGACAATGCAGCTAAGAAAATCATAGAACTAGAAGAAAAAGGAATTGTCATTGGCTTGGCAACGGGACGATTTTTAAATGAGTTAGATAGTTTTATTGAACAGCTCCAACTTAAAAAGTATCAAGGTTTTGTGATTTGTGCCAATGGAGCTGAGGTGATTGATTTAGCTGGTGGAAACCAACATAAGTTTTCTCTATTATCCAAACAAGAATGTTATGAACTGATTCATCTGGCAAAACAATATAAACTAATTTCATATATTCATGAAGATAACGATTATCATGTTTTTGTGCCAGGAGCACTTAAAAAGATATACAAAGGGATGGAAATACTTTTTTCTCGAATTAATATTCCATTTTTCCAGGCAGCTTCAAGATTAAAATTAGAAAATAAGATTGTTTTACATAAGAATGAATATGAAAAAATCTGTTTTGTGGGAAACCATAAGTCATTAGTGGAATTTGAAGAAAAAGTGAAATTATTGAATCTAGATTATGCCTATTATCCATCTTCCATGCACTCTTTAGAAATTGTAAAACAAGGCATCAGTAAGTTTATCGCAAGCTATTGGTATTTGGCTCGGAAAAAAATTTCGTTAAAAGAAGTTATTTTCTTTGGGGATGGTGGAAATGATGATGAGCTTATAAGTAATGTTGGCTTAGGAATCGCAATGAAAAATGCGCTGGATTCGACAAAGCGAGCAGCGCATCGAGTAAGTCAATATACCAATCGTCAAGACGGAGTATATAAAGAGTTATCGGAGTTATTTAATTAATCATATCTTTTTAAAATATGTTGATTGATCAACATGAAGATTGCTTCTACAATCAACGCAATACCAAGAATCTGCATGATGATTGATAGAGATTGAATTGGTTGAGACAATAGAATAACACCTGTAATCAATACAAGGATTGAAAAGATCAAACTAATATTCCAACGTGGATATCCAAAATCTTTTAAAATCAAAGATTTTTGCATATGAACAATTGAATTAATGATTAAGATGATTCCAACTAAGATTGGTAACATTGCCAAAATACTTTCAGGACTAAAGACCATCAAAATACTAATTAAAAGTCCGGGAACTCCAATAAAGAGTGGACTTAAACTTGTTGATATACGTTGCACAAAATATGTGTATAATAAATAGCCACTAAAGAGTAAGGCAATTATTCCGAATACACGGATGGTCATGGTTAGTATAGTTACGTTGAATAAACAAATTAATAATCCGAATACAATATAGGATATTGCCAGCATGTTAATTTCTTTATCGGAAGGCTTTAAAAAATAATTCATAAGTCTACCTCCTTCTAGTTTCATTATACTCTATTCTTGAAAAAAAGGCGTTACATTTGCCCATAGTTTTACTTTTGCGCTATACTAGGAAAAAAGGAGTGGTTTATTATGAAAACAGCAATTGTAATGGATAATGGATTTGAAGAACTAGAGGCTATGGGGCCTATTGATATGTTAATTCGTGGAGGATTGGATTTGGATATCGTCAGCATTCCTGGAACCAGTGTTACAGGACGTTCTGGTGTTACGATCACCAATGTCATTCCTTTTGACGGATATGATTTTTCTAAGGTAGATTGTTTGATCATTCCTGGAGGACCACATTATCAAAAATTAGAAAAAAATGAAGAAGTATTGGATTTGATCAAAACATTTGCCAATGAAAAAATCATTGCGGCAATCTGTGCAGCTCCTACATTACTTGGACATTTAGGTTTATTAAAAGGAAAGAAATATACTTGTTTTACCAGCATGAATGAAGATTTTGGAGGAGAGTATATTGATCAATATGCTGTCGTGGACGGAAACATCATTACGGGAAAAAGTGCAGCAGCTTGTGTTGATTTTGGCTTTGCGATCTTAGAAAAACTGGGTGGAAAAGAATTGGCAGACAAGGTAAAAGAATCTGTTTATTATGCATCCTCTAACTAAGTATTTTTACGATTCAAAAAAAGATCATCAGACGGGATGTATTGGTTTAGAAGTCGAACATTTTATCATTCATAAAGACACAGGCTTGCCAATGCCTTATCATGAGATTTCTAAATTAATGAATTATCTTGTTCCTTATTTTTCTAAGAAAATCTATGAAGAAAAAAATTTAATTGCCTTGGAATCTGAACAGGCTTTGATTACTTTAGAGCCAGGGTGTCAGTTGGAGATTTCTATTACTTGTTTACATGATTTAGATATGATCCAGAATATTTATCAAAAATATATGGATCTTATCCAAGATTATCTAAAAAAGAGTGATTATCGTATTGTGTATAGTGGTGGTTTACCAACTGTAGCAGCCAATCAAGTTCAACGTATTGATAAAAAACGTTATGAATTCATGGAACAATATTTTTTAAAGAGTGGAACACGTGGTTTAGAAATGATGAAAGCTACGGCAGCTGTTCATGTTTCGATTGACTATGCTGATGAAAAAGATTTTGTGAAAAAATATCGCATGGCAAATATACTTCACCCAATTTTTGCCTTTCTATGTTCGAATACTAAAAATTATGCAGGCAAGGAAAACCATGATATTTTATTGCGCGATGATATTTGGCAGCATACAGACCCATCCCGTTGTGGAATCATACCTTCTTTATTTGAAGAAAACTTTGGATTTCAGTCCTATACTGACTGGATATTAAAAGTTCCTTTGATCTTGATGTATGATGGAAATGAATTTGTATCTGTCAAAGATCAAACCTTGGAAGAAGTGGCTCAAAAAGAAGGATGGTCTAGATCTTATATATCTCACTATCTTTCTATGTCTTTTTTAGATATTCGATTAAAACAATTTATTGAGATTCGAAGTGCAGATGCTATGCCGATTGAATATACGATTGCCTATTGCGCATTGATCAAAGGCTTATTCTATGATCTTGAAACGGTAGAAAAATATTTAAGATTAACAAATTCTATTAACGATATCAAACAGACAAAAGAAAGTATTCGAAAAAATGGTTGGGATAGCGAAGTCTATCAAAACAATATTCAAGATTTATGTTTTGAATTGATTCAGGATGCAAAAAAAGGTTTAAATCCACAGGAAGAACAGAATCTTGAACCATTAATAAAATTAATTGAGAATAGATCTCATATTTATAAGGAAACAAATTATGAATTACGCATTGAAAATGAAGAATTACATCGATGAACATCGCATTGAAAGCAAAGAGAGTGCATTGAAAACAACAATGACCATTCAGGCAAGTGAATTGAATGCCGGTGGACCTAATTACACACGTACTTTACATATTCCTAAATTCTATACTCAGGAAGATAAGAAAAGATTTGAATCGATCGTTGATACGATGTATCAAATTTTTTCCAAGGTTATTAAGGCTTATCAAAGTGATGAAGAAATACGAAAGCTTTTTGGCTTTTCAAAAGAATTGGAAGAATTGATCTTATTAAAACCACGCTATGACTCATTGATTCCTATTTGTCGTGTGGATATCTTTTATGATGAGAAGACAAAAGAATTTGGATTCTGTGAGTTTAATACAGATGGAACAAGCGCAATGAATGAAAATAAACGCTTGAATGAGTTTTTATCGTTGAACAATGCGTTTATGGCTTTGGATACAGATTTTGAAATCATGGAACTTGTGAATACTTGGGTGGATGTCTTTCTAAAGATTTGTCACACAGATCCAAAACTAAAAGAAAAACCCAATATTGCCATCGTAGATTTCTTAGATAAGGCATATTTAAATGAATTATATGTTTTTGAACGAGTTTTTAAAGAAAAAGGATATCAATGTGAAGTTGTGGATATTCGTAATCTTGAATATCGAGATCATAAATTGTGGTCTACAAAAAGCGGTATGCAGCTAGATGTGATTTATCGTCGTGCTGTCACAAAGGATGTGATGGAAAATTTAGAACTTGTCAAAGATTTTATTGATGCGATCAAGGCAGATGATGTATCGATCATTGGTGCCTTTCAAACACAATTGATCCATCATAAATGCATCAATCAAGTTTTGTTAGATCCTTTGATGCAGAAATATTTCACTCAAGAAGAAGTGGCATATATCGAAAAACATTTACCAAAGACTTATGATTTGACAAAAGATGTAGCAGATATGATCAAAGAGGATAAAAATCAATGGATCATTAAACCAAAGGATTCATATGCCGCAAAAGGCGTATGGGCTGGTGTTGATTTAAATACAGAAGAATGGAAACATGAAGTAGAGCATTGGATCGATAAAGATTATATTGCCCAGGAATACATCACTCCATATAAAACAGAAAATATTGATTTGGTAAATTATGATGATTATCAAATGTACTCAAATCTTACAGGTTTATATGTTTATGATGGCCAATTTGCCGGTGTATATTCTAGATTGAGTGATTCAGGTATCATTTCAACACAATATAATGAAAAGACCGTACCGACGTTATTCATAAAGGAGGAATCGTAAATGATATATTCAAAGATAACTGAATTGATTGGGAATACACCACTTGTTGAATTAACAAATCTTGAAAAAGAAGAAAATCTAGACGCAAGAGTTATCGCAAAAGTGGAGTTCTTTAATCCAGCCGGAAGCATTAAAGATCGAATTGCCTTAGAAATGATTGAAGAAGCTGAAAATCAAGGTTTGATCAAAAAGGGAGCAACCATCATTGAACCTACAAGTGGAAATACGGGTATTGGACTTGCCTGTGTCGCAGCAACAAAAGGCTATAAAACAATTTTAACGATGCCAGAAACAATGAGCATTGAAAGAAGAAATCTGTTAAAAGCATATGGAGCTAAGGTTGTATTAAGCCCAGGTTCAAAAGGAATGCAGGGTGCTGTAGATATGGCAAATGAGCTCGCAAAAGAGATTGAAAATAGTTTTATTCCAAGTCAGTTTGAAAATCCAGCAAATCCTAATACGCACTATAAGACAACAGGTCCAGAGATTTGGAAAGAAACGGAAAGAAAGATCGATATTCTTGTAGCCGGCATAGGAACGGGTGGAACGATTTCTGGAATTGGAAAATATTTAAAAGAAAAAAATCCTGAAATTCAGATTGTTGGTGTTGAACCAGCTTCTTCTCCATTATTAACGGAGCATAAAGCAGGACCACATGGAATTCAGGGAATCGGAGCTAATTTTGTTCCAAATACATTAAATACAAAGATTTATGATGAAATCTTAACGGTAAAAGATGAAGATGCTTATAAAACTGGAAGAATGATGGCCCATAAAGAAGGCATGTTAGTCGGTATTTCTTCTGGAGCCAGCGTTTATGCAGCAATGCAGCTGGCAAAAAGAGAAGAAAATAAAGGTAAGATGATCGTAGCCATTCTTCCAGATACTGGGGAAAGATATTTATCCACTCCGATGTTTGAATAGTTTAAAAAGATCCTTTCGAGGGTCTTTTTTTTATTAACTGGTATGAATAAACAATATAATCGCAAAAAGAGTCAATATCAATATCCATAAAGATTTCTTTTCAGGATATACATATCTTTGGTTGTAGTAAGCAGCTAATCCAATAAAAATCAAAAAGAGAATAAGATACATATTTTGATTTGAATTGAAAGTATATATGATCAATGGAAATATAGAAATAGCTAAACTAACATTTTTGAAAAATAGTAATTTCTTAGAGCCATGAATACTGCCTATGCTTCGATAATGCCAGTAGGAAAATATACCTGAATATATCAAACCAAAAATCCATATAGTCCAACTCAAATGACAGATTTCATTGAAGAAATAATCTCTTAAAAATCCGATCATAAAAACACATATGGCATATATAGCAAATACAGATATAAAATGTTTTAAATACTTACTAATTTTCTGTTTCATCTTATGAATAGAATACCATTCCCAATAAAAATCAGGTGTAAAAAATATTTAACGATGAAATTAAAGAAACTATGCTTCTTTAGTTATTAAATACTATAATAATATTTGGCGATTTTATGCATAAAAACTTACTAAATTTCTGATTATCTTTTCATAAGCTGGTAAATGTCGGTATAGCCTGTATTTTAGGGCTTTATCGGCATTTTTTTTGGGAAGATACTCTGCATAAGCTGGCATTTACCAACATGAAAATGCAACCAAAAGTAGTAAATGAGTAGTACAATCACCGATTTAAGAAGCAAGAGCCAGCCTTTCTAGTTCTGCTTTTGCTGAATTGAAAGTACCGTGTGCGTAGTGCCCTAATGTCATGGTGATGTTTGAATGTCCCATGATGTATTGTAGGGTGTTCGGGTTCATTCCTTTGTTTGCCATGTTCGTGCAGTAGGTATGTCTGAATGAGTGCGGTGTGATGTTTGGTAGCTGGTCTTTATGTGTCTTGTTGTATTTCTTCACAAGCCCACGCAACATACTTACACAGTTACTAGCCACTTTAGGGAAGCCCTTTTGGTTTAGGAACAGGAAATTGCTGTAACCATTGATAACGATAGGCTCTGCCTTTCCTCTGTTCTGTAACACTCGCTTAAAGGCTTGATAGGCTCTTTCTGTCATTGGAAGCTGGCGTTCTCCTTTTTTGGTCTTAGGTGTTTCAATGTAGTAGCCGATTTCAGTATCTTTCAATAGCTGGTGGTCTACATTGATGATACGGTTTGCCATATCTATATGGACTGTCAGACCGCAAAATTCAGAGATACGAAGCCCCGTTTCCAGAAGAATAACCACTTCATCATAATACTTACTGTACGTCCTGTCCTGTTCCATAAAGGCAAGCATTTTTTCTTCCTGCTCTGGCGTGAGAATGACTTTGGGTTCTGAATTATCTTCCAGAACGTCGCTCAATTTGAAGTTAAAAGGATTTTTTCTGATACAGTCGTCCTCAATCGCCATATAGAATGAGTAGATGGATGTGTGGATGATGGCTCTCATTGTGAAAGGCAGCATACCATTTCAGATGATCCATGGGGATCTTCAGGCTGTCAGCCAGAGCCTGCGTCTGTGTCCGGAGCATATTCCTCCATCGGATGCCGGTATTGAAACCGAGACGCTCCGCATCCTCCCGGCGCAGAGAAATAATGAGCGTCCACACATTTCCCTGATGAGCATTCAGCTCCTGGGATACCTCTTTCAGCTTTACCTGGACGCCATCATCCGTGAACAGCCATGACTACCTAAGCGTTCCGCACCGGGCCGGGTGCCGATATAGTCAGCATAGGTTTTCTGGTTCAGAATCTCAAGGGCATTGTCCTCAATGGCACGAGTGATAAATTCAGAGGCAGCTCCCACGGTCTTGTCTCGCTTGTAGTCCTCATACTCCAGCATCGTGGCACTATCCGGGAAATCCCCCAGGATCTTTTCAATGAGCTTTTGTTGTTTCACTGTTGCCGGAGCCAGCTTGAAAGACTCATCGATCTTCTCCACACCTTCACGGGTGGCAATGTAGGTGGCGTACCCACCAATGGGCTTTTCCTGATCCGCCTTCAGGTACTTGAATTTGGTGACCAGCCGGGCCATGGGAAACCTCCTTCCGTTTTAAAGCAAAGAAAAAGCAGGCGACCTCACATAAGAGATTTCCTGCTGAATGCGAATCATATTCTGTTTTATATCATTTGATGGCTGATCAGAGGATTGCTGTAATCACTCCCACTGCAAGACAGGCGGGCAGGCCAAGAAGCATACCAATACAGGACTGCCTGATATGAAAACGATAGTCCTTATATTCTTCCATATCCTCTGTGCCTGGTATCCTGACTTTTTTCGAATGGCAAAACCAGATGCAATCAAGTATCAGAGCGTCATACCAATCAATGATCAACCAGATCAGGTAGGAATCCCGAAACCCTTTCCAGAATGTATCTGCTCCATTAAACTGTTTCAGGACAACAGCAAAGATGAACACAAAAGCAAGCAGGGCGATCCCTTTCCGAATAATATCCGCCCTGGTGAAGCGTTGTTCTCTTTTTTCGATTAATCCTAATTCCATACATTTCTCCCGTATGGCCGGGGATAATCTCCCACTGAGGCAAGGGGATTTTTCAGCGTCGGCGACACAATCAGGATTGTGAATAATAAGATACCAATCAGACTTTCTATCATGACCACCATATTTACATTACCTCCACTCCAGATGGATCATTTTGAGCATTCCAAATCGATCTGAGACATCCATACTGATTTTTGTAATGATTTTTAATCCATCTCGTTTGATAAACTTGTAATACGGTTCATCCGCCAGTACTTTGACACCGCCACCCAAGGTGGTAACCAGATCTTCAGCCGAATTCACATAAAAAAACATTCGGGCATTTTCATGTCCCATCTGCTTCATATATTTCTTCTGCAACATTTTCATGCCGCTTTTATTTACCGTATCAAACACAAGCTCTATATTCCCGAAATCTTTCAGCATCTGCAAAAGGCCAAGAACTTTTTCCTCTTGAAAGTAATGGAACAAACCTCCTGCAGTAACCAGAAGAGGCGTATCAGGCATGTTCCTGCGGATCTGCCTGAGCCATCCGTCTGAAAAAGCATCCCCTGAAAGATAAGTTTCCTTCTCAGGTTCCGGGAGCAAACTGCGCCGGTATTCGATTACATTTGGAAGGTCTACAGCATACCATTGGGTTTGCCCATTGTCATTGCGATCATATGTTGTCTCCAGTCCGCAGCCCAACTGTATGACAACACCATCCGGCTTACGTTTTAGGAAGTTCTGGATATGCCGATCCATATTAGCGGAACGGGATGCAGAAGCCAGTAGCGTGTATTGACTTTGATTTCCTGTTTCCAACAGTGCGGATGGCAGCTTTTCTTTTAATGAAAGTGCTTTTTTATCATATAAAATACCCGGAAACTTTTCGCTGGCGTAAATCCTTCCCACCATAGGAATAAACATTGTATCTTCTACTATACCAAATTCGGACATGGCTATCTATCCTCCTATATGCAAATGAGTTAGTAGTAACTAACCATTATCATATCAAGAGGAACCGGGGATTGCAATTCGTTTTCAATTGCTACTCGTTTTCTTCCCATCCTTTCTGCCAGCTCACCGCATCATCAAAAGAGAAGGAGCCATTCAGCCTTTTGACTTCCTTGACACATTCTCCTCGCAGTCGTTCCAGTGACACCGGATTGATGCTGTTATTCGCTGCGACCACGTTCATCATGACCGCCATCTCCACAGCTAACTTGAAGATCATCCGGTTCTGCCGATGATCGCTCTCCGCCACAATGCTTTTTAATGTGGATGTGACGATATTGGGGAGATAGGTTTTGTTGTCCTCTGCGGAAAGATATCCAGCATAAAACAAGGTTGCTTTTTCGATGAATTCGCTCTTGCTTAAACTCTGCCTGCTGGTCTGGGTCGTCACTGTCCATTACCGCTATAATTTTATCCTGTATCTGCTCACGGACTTCTGAAACAGAAAGCCCGTACAGACGAGCCATTTCTTTAATCATTTTCTTGCTGTCCCTTTTACTGAATTTCATCATATCTTTAATGCAACTCTTTTCTAAGATGTATATTCTATCAAAATCAAATAAAACTATAACTGTTGGAATGGATACCTTTATCAGTCCTTTATAAAGCATTTTTGCAAAGGTTACAATGTATAAGAATAGATTTTTTGAAAGGAGTGTGTCAGTTACATGGAGCTTGACTATAAAGCTATCGGCAAGAGAATTAAGATTGCCAGAATTATTGTTAAAAAAGAATATATACTCATAGGAAGTGTGTTGACTTGTGAAGTGGTTTCATCATTTCTTATCGCTTATCTATATTAAATTTTAGATTCACATTTAATAAAGATAATAATTCAAAATGTTGCGAATGTTTTATCGATATGTGTAACTTTATTGGCGATTAAGATGAGTAAAAAGTCATTGCGAGATTTTGGTTTGTTTACAGATCATTTATTTAAACAAGTTTTAATGGGACTGGTTGTTGGTTTTATTTTGAATGTCTTCTTGCAGGGTCTATCTTTTTTTAGAAGCTTCACCAAATTTATATGATATCTTTAGTATGATGTTAGTTGGCTTTTCAGAAGAATTATTATTTAGAGGTTTTCTGTTTACGATGATTTACGAGCTCAGTGGTTCAAGATTAAAGGCAGTATTCATACCTTCTATAGTTTTTGGAATTTGGCATTTTCCAGTTGGACAAAGTATTGATCAGGTGATTGGCACTACGATAATAGGACTTATTTATTCGGGAATGCGTTCCTTATACTTTAGACCAGATAAAGAAATTGGGATTATTCCTTTATCGATTTTTCATTGGTTGTATGATATTTTTGTCTTATAAGAGTTTTTAATTCATTGAACAAGCCCAAAGTATCCTCTTTATCAAATAAATTGAAGATAAATGTGGTTTTATTTGTCAGAAGTTGAATATAATATGGTTTATCTTTATAGAGATAGGCAGTACAATTTCCAATTCCTTCTAGGCTTGTTTTTCCAACTAAAAAAATATTGGTTTCTGTTCCAATCTTGATACTATTTCGACGAGGTATATTATTTTCATAAAATTGAATAGATGTAATATCTTCTAGTTTTATGCTGGAAGACATATCACCTAGAAACATTAAATAATCATTTTGTATCTTAATTTCATAGGCATTACCTTTGACTCCTTTTGTATGGGAGTCATAAAGAATAAATCCATATACTGAACAATATAAAGTTATAATTCCAACTATAAATGCAAGAATAATTCTTTTTGTCGTCTTTTCCATTGTGATCACTCTTTTCTATCCTGGATTCAGATGTAAAAAAAATATGTTTACATTATTAATATAGTCCATTATATTGGTGTTGAAAAGATGATTGATATAGAATCTTTTATAGGGGTACTTTGTATGTCAAAAAATACTACACGATTCTTGTATATTATATTTGGCTGTATAATAGGAGCTATTTTTGGACAAGGAATGCTACATAATGATCGTATGATGATTCTATTTGCCATTGGTTTGGTACTTGTGGTTATTGTATTGATAAAGGTAAAGAAATTAAAATAGGTTAACGTTATTAAAAATTAGTGATAGATAAGAGTGGTAAATTCACTTAATATCTATCACTTTATTTATTTAAGGTTGATTAAATAATTTTCAAGAATATAATATAAGAGTTTTGAGAGGGATGTGGATATGAGTAGTAAATATACAATGGATATGTGCAATGGGCCTTTATTGAAGAAAATCATATTATTTGCGATTCCTTTAATGTTATCTGGTGTGTTGCAACTATTATTTAATGCAGCAGATGTGATTGTTGTTGGAAGATTTACCGGCAATGAAGCTTTGGCAGCTGTTGGTTCAACAAGTTCGCTTATTAATTTATTGATCAATTTATTTGTGGGGGTGTCTGTAGGTGCTAATGTTTTACTAGGGAAACACATTGGTGCTAGAGATGAGGAAAATGCTTCAAAGACAGTCCATACAGCGGTAACTTTTGCTCTTGTTGTAGGGATTGCCATGATCTTTGTAGGATTCTTTTTATCACGACCACTTTTGGAATTAATGGGTACGCCAGAAGATGTTATAAATCTATCGGTTTTGTATATGCGAATCTATTTTGTTGGTATGCCAGCATTTATGTTTTATAACTTTGGAGCTGCGTTATTAAGAGCAGTTGGAGATACAAAGCGCCCTTTATATTTTTTAACTTTAGCAGGTATCATAAATGTTATTTTTAATTTGATTTTTGTGATTGTATTTCACATGGGAGTTGCCGGTGTCGCGTTGGCAACAATCATTTCAGAAGGAATCAGTGCTTTTCTTGTATTCCTTTGTTTAAAAGGAGCGGATGGCGTTCTTCATCTTGATCACAGGAGTTTGAGCTTTCATAAAGATGTCGCAATACAGATGATGAAGATTGGATTGCCGGCAGGGCTTCAAGGATGTATCTTCAGTGTGTCAAATGTATTGATTCAATCAAGTGTAAACTCTTTTGGTTCAATCGCAATGGCAGGAAATACTGCTTCAGCTAATTTAGAAGGATTTGTATATAATGCGATGAACTCTTTATATCAGACTTCTTTAAGCTTTACATCACAAAACATGGGTGCTAAGAAATATAAACGTGTAGATAAGATTTTGATTGAATGTTTAGTTATCGTTATGATCGTTGGTATCGTAATGGGTGGAGGAGCTTATTTAATCGGTACGAGCTTGTTATCTATCTATTCAAGCGATCCACAAGTAATCTCTTATGGTTTGTTGAGAATGTCTTTGATCTGTGTTCCTTATTTCTTATGTGGAATGATGGATGTATTTGTTGGATCTCTTAGAGGCATGGGATATTCTGTGATGCCCATGTTAGTTTCTTTGACAGGAGCTTGTTTATTTAGAATTGTATGGATCTTTACAATTTTTGCGACGAATCGAAGTTTATTTGTTTTGTATTTTTCATATCCGGTATCCTGGGCATTAACCGCAACCGCTCATTTGATTTGTTATATGATTGTTCGAAAGAAAGTTTTCAAATAAGTTCTATTTAGATATTTAGGGAATGAAACAACAAAATGGTTCGTTCCTTTTTATATAAATTCGTTTACATTTATTTCATTCAGGCGTAATATATAGATGCATAAAATAAATCTTCAGGGCAGAGTGAAATTCTCGACCGGTGGTATAGCCCACGAGCCGCAAGGTTGATTCGGTGCAACTCCGAAGCCGACAGTATAGTCTGGATGAAAGAAGATGCTTTTTTTGTACATTTTTATAGACAAAAGATGCACCTAGAAGAGTTATTTTAGGCGCATTTTTCTTTGTTTATGGAGGTGTTGTGTTTATGAATAGTCGTACAAAGAAAATTACTACAATAGGAATGATGTGTGCCATGGCCATGGTCATGAATCTATTGCTGCACTTTCCAATCATTCCAGCTGTTTCTTTTTTGAACTATGATCCTAAAGATATTGTCATAGTTATCGCAAGTTTTATCTATGGTCCATTTAGTGCTTTTGTGATGAGTGCTATTTGTGCCGTGTTGGATGTTATGTTGCGTGGAGGAACTATCTTAGATATTTTGATGAATATGATCGCAACATGTATGTTTTCTTGTGTGGCGGGTGCAATTTATAAAAAAGAACATACAAAAAAAGGTGCTTTGATTGGACTAGGTACAGGTGTCATCTTAACAACTATCAGCATGCTTTTATGGAATTACATCATTACACCAATTTATTTTGGGATTTCAAGAGAAGCCGTTGCGGCTATGTTGATTCCTGGTATTCTTCCATTTAATTTAATTAAATATGGAATTAATGCAGGAGCAAGTTTATTTTTGTATAAACCAGTCATTGGGGCATTGCGAAGTTCTCATTTGGTCATGACAGAAGAAAAACCACACGAAAAATCAAATGAAATGGTTGTTTTAGGTGCTTTTATTGTTATATCATTAGTTATGTTAATACTGGGATATCAGGGGATTATTTAAAAGGAGAAAATCATGAACTTTTTAGAAGCTAAGAAAATAATGGATGAAAAATTAGGTGATTGGAAAATCATGGCTTTGGCTAGCTGTGTGGATAATTATCCTATGGTAAGAAATGTAAGTTGTGTATTCTATAATGATAAGATTTATTTTAAAACCGATAAAAACTTTAGAAAGACACAGCAATTGTTTAAAAATCCTCAAGTTGCGATGTGTTTTAATGGTGTTCAAGTTGAAGGAAAGGCAGTCAACAAAGGCTTAGTCGTAGATGAGCCAGGAAGAATATTTGAAAAGAAATACAAAGAATTTTTATGGCAGAGCTATAATGCATATTCGCATGTCGACACAGAAATCTTGATTGAAGTCACTCCAGAGTTTGTTGAAATTTGGGATGAAGATCAAGACCGTAAAGCGTTCCAGATTTTTATTGATTTTAAAGATCAAAGTGTTGAATACAAACCATATGACTAATCTTGAAACAAAACGTTTGATCTTAAGAAACTGGAAGAGTGAAGATAAAGATTCTCTGTATGAACTTGCCAAAGATCATGAAATCGGGCCAAGATGTGGCTGGTTACCGCATAAAGATGTTAATGAAAGCTTGAATATCATTTGTAATGTATTTGATGAAAACACATATGCCATTGTATTAAAAGATACCAATCAAATTATAGGATGCATTAGTCTGATGTTTAAAGATAAAGCAAATCTTTCCATTTTAGAAGATGAAGCAGAATTAGGATATTGGATTGGAAGACCATATTGGAATCAAGGTTATGTCAGTGAAGCGGCAAAAACTTTGATTCGTTATGGCTTTGAGTCGTTGCATTTATCTAAAATTTGGTGTCTGAATTTTTCGGACAATCTGGCTTCGGCAAGGGTCAAAGAGAAATTAGGCTTTAAACATGAATACATAATTCCAAATAAATTTGTTTCGGCATTAAATGTTTATAAAGAGGATAGAGTTGCACTATTGACAAGAGCAATGTGGGAGAAGTTATGATTCGATTGTTGTTTGTACGTCATGGACAGACGGAATTTAATGTAAAAAAGCGAGTACAGGGATGGTGTGATTCGCCTTTGACACAGGAAGGAATCAAGCAGGCAGAATCTTTGATAGATGTATTAAAGGAAGTGGATATTTGTGCAGCTTATAGTTCAACTTCTGAAAGATGCAGGGATACATTGGAAATTATTTTAAATGATCGGGATATTAAAAAATATGATCGAAAAGGCTTAAAGGAAATTCATTTTGGATTAGCTGAAGGAGAGCGTATTGAAAAAGTATTTCCTAATGGAACGGCCAATTTAAGCGGATATCAAGATATACAAGGTGAAAGCAAACAACAGGCTTTAAAACGTTTTGAAGATGAAATTCATTCAATCGTTTCTCTGTATGATGAAGCCAATATTCTGATTGTTACACATGGATCGATCTTGAAGGAATTTTTTTCGCATATCGATCTGGGTTTCAAACAGGCAGCTATAGAAGTCAACGGTTCAGTTAATAGATTGATTTCCAATTGTTCGCTTAGTATCGTGGAATATAATCAAGGAAACTATTGCTTGGTTTCTTATGGCAAGACATATTATTGATCATGGAGGCAATATGAAAATATCCAAACTATTGTCATCTCTTGTTTCGATCGCATTGTTCGTATCGATTGCAGGATGTCAAAATGTAGATGAAAAAACAGCGCATGCAGATTTTGATGCGTTTATGGAACAGGAATTTATCGATACAGTCGAAAGTGATTATTTAACTTACAAGACATTGATCGATGATCCAGAACAATATGATATCAATGTAGAAGAGATTGAGGTCAACCTGGGAGAACGGCTGGATCCTGAAAATTATGAGGATTTGATGTCTGAACCCAATGAATCGTATGAAGAGTTTAAATCCTTTGATTATGATAGCTTAAGTGAAGAACAAAAAGATGTATATGATGCTTATGCCTATATGATGAGAATTGATGAAGCATTGTGCGATAAAAAATTCTGGTATTACACACCGTATTTTGAAAGTATGAGTGGCTTGCATTACCAATTACCAACTTTATTTGCGGACTGGCAGGTAGATAATGAACAGGAAGTTCAAGAGATGATCTTGTTGGTTGAAGATGTCTTAGATTATGTTAATGGAGCTATTGAATATACAAAAAAACAAGAAGAAATGGGTCTTTTAATGATCGATATTGATGAGGTTTTAAATTATTGTCAAAATATTATTGATACAGCCCAGGATAGTGCTGTTTTATCCGCAATGAAAGAAACGATTCAATCTCTAGGATTATCAAATGAGACCGACTATATCGCACAGCTTGAAGATGCATTTTATAATTCATTTATTCCAGCTTATGAAAATATCATAGCTATGCTTAATGAATTTTCACAGTCAGCGCAAAACAATGAGCAGGGACTTGCTTCATTTGAAAATGGAAAGGAATATTTTGAGATTCTTATAAAACAAAATACAGGGTTAGATAAAGATCCTTTGGAAATCAAGGAAATGATGGAAGATGCATATCAAGATCATATTTTATCCTTACAGGTTTATGCTTACAGCAATCCGGATGCAGTGAACACATTCATTCAAGGAACTATGCCGGAAACAGGATTTAACAGTTATGAAGAAATCTTAGAATTTGCTAAACAAAATCTTGTAAATGATTTTCCAGAAGTGAATGATCTTGAATATGAAATTAAAGATGTAAATGAGCAAATTGCTTCGGATACGGGGGTTGCTGCATATTTTAAGGTCCCTACATTGGATGGAAATGAGAAAAAACAATTGAGAGTTAACCCAAAAGGTAGTGATATTTCCAGCATTGATACATATATGACGGTTTGTCATGAAGGGTTTCCAGGGCATATGTATCAATATGGTTACATGTATGAAAATGTCTCAAGTAATCTAATTAAAGGATTAGCGCAGTTTAATGCATATACAGAAGGATATGCGGTTTATGCACAATATGAGGCTTTGGATTATTTGACAAATATTGATCCAAATCTGTTGACTTTATATGCAGAAAATGAGCAGGCATCTTATTGTGCTATTGTGGCAGCAGATATTGGAATTCATTATGAAGGTTATACGCTAGAGCAATTTACTGACTATATGAGCCAGTCAGGATTTGCTCTGGATGAAGAAAGTGCTAAAGCCTTATATGCACAACTTCAAGCCAATCCAGCTGTATTCGAACCATATTATGTTGGAAATGAAGTGATTCAGGATCTAAAAGAAAGTGCCCAGGAAAAACTAGGTGAAGATTTTACGGATAAAGGATTTAATCAAGCAATTTTAGAATGTGGAAATATGCCTTTTGAAGTTGTACAAAGGCATGTGGATTCATATGCGTTAGGAAATGTTCAAGCCTGATTCACTCATATATGAAAAGAGGTAATTGATATGCAAAAAAAATCAGGGATGAAATTAAAGCTATTTTTTTTGATATAGATGGAACATATTTTGATCATGAAAAAAATCGAGTTTTACCATCGACTATAAAGGCTATGAAAAAGTTAAAAGAAAACGGATATAAAATTGCTCTTTGTTCAGGTAGGCCCTTATTAATGGCAAAAGAGTTGGATGTATTCAATCATGTTGAATGGGATGGTTTTATTGGTAGCGCCGGTAATACCGTATATGATGAAAACTTGAATAAAATTAAGCACAATGGATTTGGTGATAAAGAATTGGAAACAATTTTTTCCATCGCTAAGAAAAAAGAAATTTGCCTTTATGTAAATGGAAGTTCTGCTTTTTTAACAATGGATGATCCACAGGCGGTACAGGTTCTTCAACAATTTCATGTCCAGATTCCCAAAGAGATTCGCGGTTGGCAAAAGAGCGATAGTGTTGAAATGATAAGTATGTTTAAAGGATACGATTATGATTACTCAGATTTTTTACAGGTTCCACAACTAAGAACACAAAAATCGTCAGGTTGTATCGTTGATTTAATTAAAGAAGGCATCAACAAAACGACAGGAATTCATTCATTACTAAAGTATTGGGGAATGGAAGATGCAAAATATATGGCATTTGGAGATTCTTTAAATGATAAAGAGATGTTGGATAGTGCCTATATCGGAGTTGCAATGGAAAATGGAGATGTAAATCTATATCCATATGCAGATGTTGTATGTGGACCAAGTTTTGAAGACAGCATCTATGCTGTATTGAAGAGTTTTCAGATGATCAAATAGGAGTGCATATGATAGAAGAAAGACTGTTTGTTCCGTGTAAAGATCATGATATTCCTATGGTCTTGTGTGTTCCGCAAGCTGAAGGATCGTATCCTTGTATGCTTTTGCTACATGGATTTCTATCTTATAAAGAAGGAGATGGTTATTTGCTTGCAAAGTGTGCTCAGGCTCTAGCCAAGGCTGGGATCGCAAGTGCCCGCATTGATTTTTGCAGCATGGGAGAAAATCGCTCTTCAAGAATTCATTACGGTACAAAGGTCATGTTAGAAGAAACTAAGACGATATATCAATTTCTTCAAAAGGATAAAAGATTCATTTCAGATCGTATTGGGGTACTAGGGCATAGCTTTGGTGGGCGAATTGCCTTGCTGAGTACTGGTTTGAACCCTAAATGTATCGTTACATTAAATGGAGCATTAAAGATACAAGATCAGGAAGGATTTAAGTTTTCAAAAGAATATGTAGAAGATATACAAAAAAACGGCCATACGATCGTGAAGACCAGTGATGGACGTTATGAATTGGTATTTGAAACATTCTTAAATGAATTGGATGTAGATCTTGGTCCAGCTTTTGAATATGAAGGAAACACGCTTGTTTGTGTAGGAGACAAAGATGTAACAGTGGAGGCTTCACTAAGCTATCAAATTATCGATATGTTAAAAAAAGCAACTCTTATAGAAATTCATGAAGCTGATCATACCTTTTTAGCCAAGACAGGAAACTATGCTAAAGTGAATGAACTTTTAGAACAAGTCATTGCATGGTTGAACTTAAATCTTTGATTTAATGTTTTCTTTTGGTATTCATCTCTTTTTCTAAGTCGATGAACATCATTAAAAAAGCAGCAATCAAAAACCAGGAACAAATTATGATGGCATAGCGGTGCATAAAATGGATAAAGAAATTTCCGATAACAGCTCCCATAATAAAACAAAAAATGATCAAGTAGTAGAAGGCACCTTTATCAAAGTAGTGCCTTTCTTTTGTGTGCAGGTATTTAAATAAGTTTTCTGTACCGCTTCTTAAGTTGCCAATACACATGGTCGTGGCAGCAGACAAACCTTGAATTTTTCTAAAAGTTTCAACTTGAATGCCACAGGCAAAAGAAGTAAGAGAGTTGGCAATTAAGTTTAGATCACTGTTAAAAAAGGCAACGCTAATTAAGATAGTCGTTTCTATGATCAAAGCAATTTGGCGCCAATGCAGTTTTTTCCATTGACAGGCTCTAAGTTGTTCTGCCAAGGCAATTCCTAAAGTAAAAGCAACGACAGGAATTGCGTATTGTAAGGCATCTAGAAACTTTAACTGGGAGAGATTGATGCCAAAAAGAAGCATATTCCCGGTTTGCGCATTGGCAAAAACATGGCCTCGTTGGATATAGGAATAGGCATCCATAAAACCTCCAGAAAGAGCTAGAAGAATACCTAATTGTTTTGACTCTGAGATTTGTGTAATACGCATGGTTTTATTTTACACTCTTGCACATAAATAAAAAAGCATCTTTTCGATTTTGAAAAGATGCTTGCGTATTTTATACAGTTCCTTGGGCTTTCATTGCTTCGGCAACTTTTAAGAAGCTGGCGATATTTGCTCCAACCACATATTCTTTTTCGTGACCGTATTCTTTTGCGGTATCACGGCAAGTGTTGAAGATATTGACCATGATTCCTTCAAGTTTTTCATCTACTTCTTCAGCTGTCCATGATAAGTGTTGAGCATTCTGAGACATTTCTAATCCAGAGCATGCAACACCACCAGCATTTGATGCTTTACCTGGGGCGTAGAATACACCGTTGTTCATCAAGTAGTGGATAGCATCTGGAGTTGTTGGCATATTTGCGCCTTCACAAACAGCAAATACTCCGTTTGCGACAAGTGCTTTGGCATCGTCAAGATCCAATTCATTTTGTGTAGCACATGGTAATGCAATATCGCATTTAATGCTCCATGGACGAGCTCCTTCAGTATATGTTGCATTTGGCTTTGCTTCAACATATTCTTTGATACGTCCACGACGTACTTCTTTGATATCTTTAACTAGAGCTAGGTCGATTCCTTCTGGATCATAGATAAATCCATTTGAATCAGACATCGTTACAACTTTAGCTCCTAGTTGAGTTGCTTTTTCACATGCGTAGATTGCTACGTTACCACTTCCTGAAATCGCAACAGTCTTACCTTCAAAGCTAGTACCATTGTCTTTTAGAAGTGCCTGTGTGAAATAACATAAACCATAACCTGTTGCCTCGGTACGAATCAAAGAACCGCCATATGTAAGTCCTTTTCCTGTAAGAACACCGCTAAATTCATTGCGAATACGTTTATATTGACCAAATAGATAGCCGATTTCACGTCCACCAACACCGATATCTCCTGCAGGAATATCTGTGTTTGGTCCAATGTGGCGGGCAAGTTCTGTCATAAAGCTTTGGCAGAAACGCATTACTTCGCCATCGCTTTTTCCTTTTGGATCAAAATCAGATCCACCTTTACCACCGCCCATAGGCAGTGTAGTCAACGCATTCTTGAAGATCTGTTCAAATCCTAAGAATTTGATGATGCTGACATTTACAGAAGGGTGGAAACGAAGACCACCTTTATATGGGCCAATCGCTGAGTTGAATTCAATACGATAACCACGGTTTACTTGTGTTTTTCCATTGTCATCAACCCATGGAACACGGAATAAAATCTGTCTTTCTGGTTCTACGATGCGTGTTAGAACATCGTCATCTAATTTTTCGGGGTGAACTTGAGCGATAACGTTCAGTGATTCGAAGACTTCCTCTACTGCTTGAAGGAATTCTGTATCATTCGCATTACGCTTTTTAACCACCTCATAAAGCTCTTTTAAATCTGTCATTTGAGTTCCTCCTCATTTAAATACTTTCATAGTATATCACAACGTGAAAAGTTTTCACAAGAACAAAAAGAAAATATTTACATTCGTATATTGATTGAAAGATATTCGATAAAATAGTATCTTTAGTAGTATTATATGAGGTGGTAAGATGAAAGAAAAACTATATCGATTTTTAGCCGGAAGATATGGAATGGATGATCTAAACAAGTTTTTATTTGCTCTTGAGATCTTGTTGATCGTGTTGAGCTTCTTTGTTCCTAATGTTATTATCGCAATTTTATTTTATTTGGTTTTGGTGTTGTATGTCTTCCGTTCCTTTTCACGTAATATCGTAGCTAGATCAATCGAGAATCAAAAATATGTTCGTATTCGATCTAAGATTACACATACTTTTAAAGCTTTCTTTAGAAGTTTAAAAGATCGTTCCTATCATTATTATGTATGCCCAAAGTGTTCACAAATTATTCGCGTTCCAAGAAATAAAGGAATGATCACGATTACTTGTCCTTCATGCCGTACACAGTTTGATAAGAAGAGTTAAAAATGACAAAAAGAACGATGATTCAATATTTTGAGTGGTATTTGAAATCTGATCCGCCACTCTATCAAACACTCATGAAAGAAGCATCCGGTTTGTCTAAGATGGGATTCACACATGTCTGGCTTCCTCCTGCTTATAAAGGACAGGCCGGCATCAATGATGTTGGCTATGGAGTTTATGATATGTATGATCTTGGTGAATTTGATCAAAAAGGAAGCATACGGACAAAATATGGAACAAAAGACGAATATATCCAGGCAATTGATGTCTGTCATCAAAATTCTTTACAGGTCATAGCGGATATTGTGTTCAATCATCGTATGGGGGCCGATGAAAAAGAAACAATCAAGGCAACGGCGATGGATTGGGATGATCGTAATCGTGCAGTTGGTCCAGAAAAAATCGTAGATGTCTGGACAAAATATACATTTCCGGTTCGTAATGGCAAGTATTCTAAGTTTCAATGGACATGGAAAGACTTTGATGGTACCGATTATGATGCCAAGACCAACCAAAATGTATTGATGACTTTTGAAGATAAGAAGTGGGACCCAAAAGTTTCCAAAGAAGAAGGTAACTTTGACTTTATCATGGGAGATGATCTGGATTTTCAAAATCCGAACGTGATTGAAGAATTGTATCACTGGGGGAAATGGTATAAAGAATTTACCAATATTGATGGCTATCGTTTGGATGCCATTAAGAGCATTGATTCCGACTTTTTTAAAGGATGGCTGGATAAACAGAAAAGCTACCACACAAACGATGTGTATGCCGTAGGGGAATATTGGAGCGGAGATCTTAATGAATTAAATACATATTTAAATGACAGTGGTCATTGTATGCATTTGTTTGATGTTCCTTTACATTTTAACCTTTTTAATGCATCAAGTTCATATGATACCTATGATATGTCTAGAATATTGGATCATACACTAGTCAGCTCACAGAATGAGTATGCATGTCCTTTTGTGGATAATCACGATACACAGCCAGGACAGGCTTTATATTCATGGGTACAGGGATGGTTTAAGTTACATGCTTATAGTTTGATCTTATTAAGAAACTTTGACAATCCATGTGTATTCTATGGCGATCTATATGGTATCGAACATGATAATATTGGTCCGGTAACACATTTAAGTGAGTTGGTTTGGATTCGAAGCCGTATCCTGGAAGATGAGATAGAAGATCGCTTTGATGATTTTCATTGCATTGGCTGGAAAGTGGATGGAAAGCATCCAATTGTTGTAGTGATGACCAATGGACTAGCCAATGGAAAAGAATTTGTCATAAAAAATAAATCGAATATTGAATTTATTGATCTTGTCACTAAAAAAACGATAAAACTTGATGAAAATGGTCGTGGAAAGTTTGACTGTTTTGATGGAGGGTGTAGTATATTTATTGAAAGCGAAGTGTATCAGAAAATGAAGGAGGAACTTGAATTATGAAAATCGCAATCGCATGTGATCATGGAGCATTTGATTACAAAGAAACTATTAAAGAAATGTTGATCGAAGAAGGTCATGAAGTAATAGACTGTGGATGCAATGGAACAGATAGTGTTGATTATCCAGATTATGGCAGCGCATGTGCTAAGCTGGTTGCATCGAATGAAGTAGAACGTGGTATTGTTATGTGTGGTACAGGAATTGGAATTTCTATTTCTGCCAACAAAGTAAAAGGAATTCGCTGCGCATTATGTACAGATGTCACAATGGCGCGTTTAACCAGAGAGCACAATGATGCCAATATGTTGAGTGTTGGACAAAGAACTACAGGTATTGAAACAGTAAAAGACATCGTTCATACATTCTTAAATACACCATTCTCAAATGGAGAAAGACATATTGCGCGTATCCAAAAAATCGCTGAATTGGAAAAATAATATTCAGGTATATTTATGGAAAAAAAGAAATTTGCGTATGACGTTGAAATCGGCACAATCATGGATTATGTTGAAGATCATTTTATGTTGGTAATTAAAGATGAGACATGGAGTGATGAAGAAATCGAATTAATCAAAAAGGGAGCCACTTTGAATTTTTGTTACACGCAAGATTTGGCAATCTTTGTGCTTGAAGGTGGCGATATTGATTCCAGCGATTTCTATTTCAATATTCAGGATTGTGATCTTAAAGATGAAATCTTAGAAAAAGAATTATTGGATGTTGAATTGATCTTGGTAGATGGTAAAAATAATGTTTGGTATTCAAAACGTAAGACCTTATCTTTAGAACAATCCAAGATCATATTAGATTGTTTGAAAAAGCAGGCACAGGTTGGATTTATGCCAGGTGAATATGAGGTGAATATTGCCGGTATTCAAAGTGCCTATGAACCATTTGAGTTAGAAAAATTTTCGAAAGTATCAATAAAACTATAAAAGGAGAAAAAAATGAAAGCAGTTGTCAGTGTAATTGGAAAAGATAAAATTGGGATTTTGGCAATGATTGCCAATGAATGCGCAAATGCATCCATCAATATTCTAGATGTATCGCAAACGATTGTAGATGGAATGTTTACAATGACCATGAGTGTGGATTTTTCATCTATGTCTGAGTCTTTGGATACCTTCTCAACACATATGGAAGAAATGGGAAAGGAAAAGGGCTTAGTAATTCGTGTTATGCATCAAGATATTTTTGATTCAATGCATAAGATTTAGGAGAATAGTATGCAGACAAATGAAATATTAGAAACAATTAAGATGATTGATGAAGAATATCTGGATATTCGTACGATTACAATGGGAATCAGTTTATTAGACTGCATTGACCCAGATATCAAAAAATCATGTGAAAAAGTTGAAAACAAGATTTGTACACTAGCCAAAGATCTTGTAAAAGTTGGCAATGAAATTGAAAAAACATACGGAATCCCTGTGGTAAATAAACGAATCAGTGTTACACCAATTGCCATGTTGGTTGCAGCCAGCCAAGGTGATCCCGTTGAATATGCCTTGACATTGGAACGTTGTGCTCAAAAACTTGGGGTGGACTTTATTGGAGGATATTCTGCATTGGTTCAAAAAGGCTTTGCTCATGGAGATAAAGAACTCATTGAATCAATTCCTAGAGCTTTAGCGTGCACATCACATGTTTGTGCCAGTGTAAATGTAGGATCGACTAAGGCTGGTATCAATATGGATGCAGTTAAAATGATGGGGCAGGTCGTAAGAGATTGTGCTGAATTAACGGCAAAAGATAACTGCATGGCAGCAGCGAAACTAGTTGTTTTCTGTAATGCACCTGAAGATAATCCGTTTATGGCCGGTGCTTTTCACGGTGTTGGAGAAGCAGACTGTGTGATTAATGTGGGTGTATCTGGCCCGGGTGTTGTTCGTGCAACTTTGGCAAAGGCAGATAAGAACCTTCCAATGGATAAATTAGCTGATTTGATCAAGCGAACAGCTTTTAAGATCACTCGTATGGGGCAGCTTGTAGGAAGTGTAGCTAGTGAGAAATTAGGTGTACCTTTTGGTATCGTAGATCTTTCTTTGGCTCCAACACCAGCAATTGGTGATAGTGTTGCCTATATCTTGGAAGAGATGGGATTAGAAACATGTGGAGCTTATGGAACCACAGCTTGTCTAGCAATGTTAAATGATGCGGTCAAAAAAGGTGGAGTCATGGCTACCAGCAATGTAGGCGGCTTATCGGGTGCCTTTATTCCAGTTAGTGAAGACGCGGGAATGATTGAAGCATCTAAATCTGGTATTTTAACTTTAGAGAAACTGGAAGCTATGACAGCTGTATGTAGCGTTGGTCTTGATATGGTGGTAGTGCCTGGAGATACATCAGCCAGCGTAATTTCTGGTGTGATTGCCGATGAGGCAGCGATTGGTATGGTCAACTCCAAAACAACAGCAGTTCGTATTATTCCTGCAATTGGTAAAAAAGTAGGCGAGACATTAGATTTTGGTGGTTTGTTGGGATATGGGCCAGTCATGAACATTAATCAAACTAAAAATGATGTCATGATCAATCGTGGAGGAAGAATTCCTGCTCCATTACAGGCATTAAAAAACTAGTTTCAGGAACTTTTTTCAGAAAGTTACAATAAATTTACATTTTTAGGCTTGCATAAATAAAGAGCCTGTGTATAATAGTTACCATAAAGACGTTGAAAAGAAGTAGTACAGGGCTAGATCTTCAAAGAGAAATGACGGTTGGTGTAAGTCATAAGAGAAAGCTATGGAACGTGTCTTGGAGTCGCATTGTCGAAATTGGGAGGCAATGATCGTTAATTCGCGTTAAGAATGAGGTGTCGCTCATATTGAACGAGCGGAATTAAGGTGGTACCGCGTATATTACGTCCTTTGTGTTGAACACAGAGGGCGTTTTTTTAATAGAGAGGGTGATGCAAATGGAATCAAACGACCGACGTAGCAGTATTGCATTTGCATTAACTTATAAATATGAGAAATGAAAATAGGAGGATAAGGAATATGAATAAGTTATTAAAAGTAGGTACAGCTGCATTATTGGCAGCTACAATGGTAGGATGCTCAAGTGCTCCAGCTGATGATTCAACAAGTGAAGATTCAGAAGTTATCACAATTGGTGTTTCACCAGATTATGCACCATATGAAAGTTTGACTACAGATAATGAATTGGTTGGTTTTGATATCGACATGGCTGCTTGGTTTGAAGATTACTTAACAGAAGAAGAAGGTGTTACGTATTCTTTGGAATTCAAACAAATGAGCTTTGACAACATCATTACACAGATCCAAGGCGATCAGATAGATATTGGTATCTCAGGATTTACATATGATGAAGAAAGAGAAGTCGAATGGTCTGATCCATATATCAAGACGGCACAGGTTGCTGTAGTGCCAAATGGTTCTTCAATCGCATCTGTAGATGATCTAGTTGGAAAGAAATTAGCAGCGCAGACTGGAGCAACTGGTGAAATTGCAGCCAATGAAGTTGAAGGTGCTGAAGTATCTAGCGTTCAAAATGTTCAGGACATCTTCACAGGCTTAGCTGCAAATCAGTACGATGCAGCAATCGTTGACTTAGGTGTTGCCAAACAATATGTATCTAGCGGTAACTTCACAATGATCGATGGTTCTTTATTGGATGAAGAAAACTATGTCATTGCGAAAAAAGGAAATACAGAAATTATTGAAAAGATCAATAAATGTATCAAAGCATTTATCGCAAGTGATGATTATCAGACACTTTGTGATGAATATGATCTTCTACCTTTAGAATAGTGAATATATTAAGGAAAGAGGGATAGTATGTTTGTTGCCTTGGATAAGGTCTTTACTATGGAGAATGTGCTCTACTTAGGTAAGGGAGCATTGATATCATTGGGGATGGCGATACTATCCCTTTTGATTGGTTTAGTGTTAGGTGTTTTAGGATCCAGCGCAAAAAGATCACGCTTTTTTATCTTACGTGCTATTGGTAATTTCTATGTTGAAATTATTCGTGGAACACCTATGTTATTACAAATCTTGATGTTATTTTCAGTCGTGCCATCCATTTACACGGCATTTACAGGAAATGTATTGAGAATCAATGTGTATTTGATTGGTATCATTGCCATGAGCATCAATTCAGGAGCTTATTCTACAGAATTGATTCGTAGTGGTATCAATGGTGTTGATAAAGGACAGTGGGAAGCATGTGAGACACTTGGATTATCTTCCTGGCAAACGATGAAACTTGTTATTTTGCCACAGGCATTTAAGTTGATCGTTCCACCGGTAATCAGTGAATTTATTACCTTGATCAAGGACAGTTCCTTGACAAGTTGTATTGGAGCAATTGAACTTTTAAAAGCTTCTCAAGTCTTAGGAGCTAGATATTATGATGCCATGTCACCATATACATTGGCTGCAATCTTCTATTTGATCATGACGATTAGTATTTCTTATATAGGAAAACATGTAGAAAAGAGGTTGGCTGCAAGTGATTAGAGTTGAACATTTACAAAAGAATTTCGGGCAGCTTCATGCTTTGAAAGATGTAACTTTAGAAGTTAATAAAGGAGAAATTGTCTCTTTGATTGGTCCTTCAGGATCTGGTAAGAGTACATTGTTACGATGCATTCATGGATTAGAAAAGCCGGATAAAGGAAAGATTTACATGAATGATGAGCTTATGGATCCTCAAAATAAAGAAAAGTATCGTGAGCAAAGAAATCACATGGGGTTTGTTTTCCAACATTTTAATTTATTCCCACATATGACAGTTTTAGATAATTTAAATTTAGCACAGACGGAAGTGTTGGGTCGTTCTAAAGAGGATGCAACCAAAAAATCTCTTGAGCTTTTAAAACGTGTTGGTCTGCAGGAAAAGAAAGATTCATATCCAAACAATCTTTCTGGTGGTCAAAAGCAGCGTGTAGCGATTGCTCGTGCTCTTTGTATGGATCCAGATATGATGTTGTTCGATGAGCCAACCAGCGCACTTGATCCTGAAATGATCAAGGAAGTACTAGAAGTTATGAAAGATTTAGGCAAGCAGGGTATGACGATGATCGTTGTTACGCATGAAATGGGATTTGCTCGCAAAGTAGGAAGTCGTGTCGTTTTCTTGGATCATGGTGAGATCATTGAAGATGCGCCAAGTGAAGAATTCTTCTCAAATCCAAAAAGCGACCGTGCAAAGGATTTCTTGAGCAAGGTGTTTTACGAATGATTTTGAATGATTTTAAAGTTGAACAATGGATGAATGATCATGAAAAAGATGCGGTTTATAATTTGACCGATACATGTGCAGTCAATCTTACTTTGGATCAGCTTTTAGAATTAGAAACGTTAGATTTTTCAGAAATTGTGATGGATTATGGAGATATCACAGGAGATACAGAATTAAAAAAAGAAATTCTTTCTTTGTATACAAGTGGGACCATAGATCAGATCACAACAACTCATGGTTGTATTCAAGCTAATGAACTGGTCATGGCTACTTTGTTGGAAAAAGGGGATCATGTCATAACATGCATTCCTGGTTATCAACAATTCAGTGACTATCCTAGATCAATAGGCTGTACAGTCAGTGAATTGATGCTGAATGAAGAAAAGGGTTGGATGATTGATATTCAAGATTTTGTGAATGCGATTCAAGACAACACAAAAATGATCATCTTGAATAACCCTAATAATCCAACAGGTACTTTGATGAAGGACGAATTTCTTTTAAAGTTAGTTCATCTAGCTAAAGATAAAGGAATCTATATTCTTTGTGATGAAGTATATCGTGGATATGAAACAAATGATGTCAGCAGTATCAGTGATTTATATGAACTAGGGATCAGTACTTCTTCATTGAGTAAACTTTATGGTTTGGCAGCTTTACGACTTGGCTGGATCAAGGCAAATAAAGAGATTATCAATCAAATAAATGTTCGAAGAGATTATGCTTTAATTTCTACCGGACCTTTGCTAGACAAGTTAGGAGCTATCGCGTTAAGACATAAAGAAATCTTGTTGAAAAGAAGTTATGAAACAGTTCAAAAGAATAAACAAATCATAACTTCCTGGTTAAAAGAGAATCCAAAGTTTTCTTTGGTCATGCCAGAATCGGGAACTGTTAGTTTTCTAAAATATTCAATGCCTATATCGAGTGTGGAATTATGTAAAAGATTATTGAAGGAAACAGGTGTATTCTTTGTTCCTGGCAAGTGCTTTGGAATTGAAAATCATTTGCGTTTAGGCTTGGCTAAGCAAAGCGATTTACTAATACAGGGTTTGAATATTTTATCGAACTGGACAAATGAAAGCTTCTTTTGATACAATTGGATTTGTATGGAAGGAGCTTTTTATATGCGCATTTTGAAAATTTTAACAATGATCTTAATGTTAAGCGGATGTATGCGAATCGATGAAGTCATCGATACGGGTAATCAGTCATCTTCATCAAAAGAACCTGAAATACAAGAAGAAGATACTACGAAAAAAACTTTAGTTTGTACTTCAGAAAGTGAAGAAACGATTACCTTTGATGCCAAAGGTGATGAAATCACAAATATGGCACAAACTTTCTATATGACTTTTGATTCATTAGGGATTACTGAGGATATGGATGCCTCACAGATGGAGCAGATCATCAATGATTCTTTATCACAGACATATTCTGATATTGAAGGTGTGAGTGTTTCAGGAACTGTAGAGGACAATCGAGTTAAAGTGACTGTAAACATTGACTATGAAACAGCCGATATGGACGTATTGATTGAAAAGGGTCTTTTAAAAGAAGGTGAGATGGAAAATCAGTACATCTCATTGAAAGAGACACAAAATGATTATACCGATAATGGATATGCATGCAGTCTTGATTAATATATAGACTGCATTTTTTGTTTTAAGAAGGGATAAGGTGGAGTAGGGATATGAGATATTTTATTGCGGATCAGCATTTTTTTCATAAGGCGCTGAATGAAAAAATGGATAAAAGAGGGTTTGAGAGTGTAGAACAGATGAATGAATATATGATCGAAAAATGGAATGCGAAAATAAACAAGAATGATGAGGTAATCATTCTAGGTGATTTTTCCTGGGGAAATGCCCGGCAAACGCAGGAAGTTTTAGATCGATTAAAAGGTCGATTATATATGATAAAAGGAAATCATGATCGTTTTTTAAGTGATAAAAAATATTCCTGGGATCGTTTTATCTGGATCAAAGATTATGCAGAGCTTAAAGATAATAAACGTAAAGTTATTTTATCGCATTATCCAATCGCCTGTTACAATGGACAGTATCGTAGAGATGAAACAGGACAACCTAAGACATTTATGTTACATGGGCATATTCATAAAACACAGGATCAGATATATTTGGATGCGTATCAAAAGTTTGTACAAAGACAGTCACATGTCTCTGTTTCTGGAAATGTTGAGACGATTCCATGTCAATTTATCAATTGTTTCTGCATGTATTCTGACTATGCTCCAATGACGTTGGATGAGTGGATCGAAATTGATAAAAAAAGGCGACAAAACCCAGAATCAAATGTTATAATGTTATAAAAAGAAAAGGACAATGATTATGGAGAAGTTAACAACAAAAAAAGGTGGAAAAGCACTTTACATTCAAATCAAGGACATTTATCGAGATAAGATTTTATCGGGTGAATTAAAACTAGGGGATAAGATTGAAAGTGAGATGGAAATCCAACAAAAGTATAATGTATCCAGGATCACAGCAAGACAAGCTATCTTAGATCTTGAAAAAGAAGGTATGGTCAAAAGAGGGCGAGGCAAGGGAACTTTTGTTATTTGGCAACCGGCAATTGAAGAGGAATTGTCGCACATCATGTCTTTTACAAAAGAAATGGAACATCGCAATCGAGTGCCGGGAACCAAGGGCTTGAGTGTTTCAATTGAACCATTACCAGAAGGGTTTGGTTCACATTCAAAAGAAAAAATGTATTGTATACGCCGAGTGAGAACTGCAGATGATGTAAAACTTGTTTATTTTGTATCATATTTTCCTTTATCAACAAATTTACCACTGGATCCAGATGAATATTCAGAATCTATTTATGAAATCCTGGATTATACAGGAACAGGGTTGCCAGTACGTATTGAAGAAAAAATTAGTGCGAAGATGCCGGATAAAGAAGTACGCGATGCATTGAATATTCCTAAAACTCTGCCTGTTTTAGTTCGACAGCGCCTTTCTTATAGCGCAACAAATGAATTGATCGAATATACGACATGTTACTATCGCGGTGATCTTTACACATATTCTATTTCAACAACAAATCAGTCTGCTGAGTAAGTAGACTGATTTTGTGTTATATTATAGTTATGAAAAAGAGTTTAGTTATTATTTTTTCCATACTCTTAGTGATAAATATTGGTTTATTCTATTATTTGTATGGATATGAGGAAAATGAACCGGCAAAAACTGAAACAATTGTTAAAAAAACATCTAACAAAACAGGCAGTTCTTCTTTCTCTTTTGTCGGTGTAGGGGACAATTTAATTCATGCGGCAATCTGGTATGAACAAAACAGTCAAGGTCTTCCTTTTGATTTCACGGATATATACGAGTATACAAATCCCTATACCCAGAATGCAGATCTTGCATTTATTAATGGAGAAACTATCTGTGCCCCTGGGTATGAATTAAGTCACTATCCAGTATTTAATGGGCCTACTGAAATATTAGATGCGGTACATAGTGCTGGATTTGATTGGATGGCTCTTTCCAGCAATCATTCAATGGATATGTCATCGGATGGACTGATTGCCGAAATCAATTATTTAAAAGAGAACTATCCAGATATACTTTGGACAGGAAGTCATGATACAAAAGAGGATGCTTCTAATTATCGTGTAAAAGAAATCAATGGCATCAAAGTTGGTTTGTTAGGTTATACCTATGGTTTAAATGGCTATAACTTACCTGAGGATAAACCTTGGTTGATAGATTTGATCGATAAAGACAAGATAAAGCAAGATATGGAAGAAATTTCTAAGATCAGTGATGTTCAGATTGTCAGCATGCATTGGGGCCAAGAATACAATACTTCAATCACAGAAGAACAAGATCAATTGGCAAATTATCTAAATGAATTAGGTGTTGAAGTTATAATTGGTCATCATCCACATGTTATTGAACCGGCCGAAATCATTTCAACAGAAAATCAAGATACTTTAGTTTATTATTCCTTAGGAAATTTCTTAAGTGCCCAAGATAGTGCAGAAGGCATGGTTGGAGGAATGGCAAGTTTTACTTTGAATTATGATTTTGATACACAAAAGACAACATTTGATGATGTGAAATTTATTCCAACGATAACGTATTATGATTCAAATTACTATAATTTTAAAACGATGACAATTCATGAATATAATGATGAATTCGCCGCAAGTCATTGTGTAACGGCGAATGGAATCGATATTTCCAAAGCATGGGTTCAGAATTATGTGCAGTCGATCATGCAGAATCCAAAGGGAATTGAAATTGTACTCGAATAGTTTATGAAATTATGGAAATTCGTTCTAAATGAGCATATTTTTGATATAATATAGTAGTTAGTGAAAGGTTTGTGATTTTATGGATGTGAAAAAATATAATATTAAAGATTTAACATTAGCTTATTTCAACAAAAAATCGCAAATATATCGTTCAGGTGGCTATAAACAGGCACGTGTTTTAACTCGTGATAAAGAGGATTATATAAATCATTTTTTTGCCTTTCTGATTGATATTAATATATGTTTATTACCTGTATATATATGGGTCATTGAGTTTCTGTTAATATTATGTGGTTTGATTTCTCCACATTTTTTCGATTTATTGTTTTATATTATGTATGGCTGTTTGTTTGTGGTGGCTGTACTTTTGTTAGGTTTGTTTACCGCACGTTCTAAAGGTCAATCCTTTGGATATGTTTTGACAGATCTAAAACTTGTAAGACGTGACAAACGAGAAGCCATGGCTTTAAATTTGATCATGCGTCAGGCTTTAGGTATTGGGATTCCTTTGATGATCTTAGGTTATTTCTTTGGAACGCCGGGAATTTTGGCATGGTGGTTGTTAAATGGAATTATCGTATTGATTACACCAAATCAACAGTCTTTATTTGATCTTGTCTTTGGGCTTGTTACTGTAAATGAACCAGAAATTAATATTACCTTTGACAATAAAAAACCGGAACCAAAAGTACAGCATGATATTTGTCCTATCGATTTACATATCCGCTCTAATTACAGTGATGATGGATATTATGATGTGGAAGAAATCTTTAAGCAGGCTAAGCAGTTAAAAATGGAAGTGATTTCTATTACTGACCATAACTGTGCAAGAGCGAATGCGGCAGCAACTCGATTTGCTGAACTTTATGGAATTCAGTATATTCCAGGGGTTGAATTAGATGCTCAGTACAACGGAACTCGTGTTCGCGTGCTAGGATATTATATAGACTGGACAAAAGATATCTTTGAAATATTAGAAAGTGATTCATTACGCCGTGAAAAGGAATGCTCAATTCAACGTGTGAAGAAATTTGAAGAGTTCAGTGGTATTTCTATTGATGTAGATTCTATAATTTCAAATTCTCGCTTCCAAACAATTACCGCAACAGATATTACCAAGATGGTTTTCAATAATGAAAGAGTTCGTTCTATGTCTTTTGTGAAAAGATACATAGATCAAGCTTCAACACAATCCGAAGCTATGGCACGATTTAAACGGGATTTATTTGGAAAAGGTGGTCCATGTTATGTCAAAGGTAATTATCCTGAGCTGGATTCAGCTATTGAAGCTATTCACCAAGCTGGTGGTATAGCAATCCTTTCCAGCTGGCAGCTGGACAACATTTCAGATGAAATGATCGAAAGAATGATTTCTCTAGGCATTGATGGTGTGGAAGTGTTCAGCCCAAATGTTCACGATGAAACAATTGCAGCGGTTTTAAAAATTGTTCAAAAATATAAATTGCTAGTTTCCTGTGGTAGTGATTATCATGGTCCAACAAAACCAAATCGACGACTTGGAGAAACAAATTGTCCTGAAAAAGGATTGGCACTTGTCAAGATCCTTACTAAGGCGGCGAAAAAAGACTGATAAAAATGCTTCATTTTGGAGCATTTTTTCTTTTTTAGGCTAAAATATAAAAGATGTAGAAAGGAAAATCAAAGTGTCAATAGAAAGAGTAAGAGAAGAATTTAGTTTGTTAGGAATTGATGATCGTATTGTTGAACTCGATGCAAGCAGCGCTACGGTAGAATTGGCAGCAAAAGCTTTAGGATGTGAACCTAAAAATATCGCAAAATCTTTGGCTTTTTTAGTTGGAGATCAGCCTATCTTAATTGTCACAAGTGGTCATGCCAAGATTGATAATGCCAAATATAAACATTATTTCGGCAAGAAAGCTAAGATGATGCATGGAGATCAGGTTGAAAAATATATAGGTCATGCAGCAGGTGGAGTCTGTCCTTTTGGACGGAATGAAGGTGTCAAAGTTTATCTCGACGATTCTTTAAAAACTTTACAGTATGTATTTCCAGCTTGTGGCAGTTCGAATTCCTGTATCAAATTAACAATAGAAGAACTAGAGCGATATAGTCATTTTATTGAGTGGATCGATGTATGTAGATAAGAGAGGGAAAAATGGAGAAAGAAAAAAACTAGATAAGGAGATACCAGTTAGTAATATCAGTGATGAAAATCTTTATTGTTTAAATGGTCGCGTTCCTTTAAAAAAGGCAATTCCTTTTGGCTTACAGCATGTTTTAGCAATGTTTGTATCAAATTTAGCTCCAGTTTTAATTGTTTGTTCTGCCGCATTTATTCAAGGGACTAATGAACATTTAACACCAGCCGAGATTACTGAAATCTTACAGTGTGCCATGTTTGCTGCAGGACTGCTAACGATTATGCAATTATATCCAGTATGAAAGATAGGATCAAAATTACCGATTGTGATGGGTGTCAGCTTTACTTTTTTAGGAAGTCTTTTAGTGATTAGCACTAATCCAGATCTTGGTTATGAAGGCATGGTTGGTGCTATTATCATGGGTGGAATCTTTGAAGGAATAATTGGGTTAAGTGCTAAATATTGGAGAAGATTTTTAACTCCAGTGGTATCAGCCTGTGTTGTCATTGCAATTGGTTTATCTTTGTTATCGGTAGGAATGGATTCCTGGGGAGGAGTCAGTGGCCTCGAAGATTTTGGAGCATGGTATCATTTATTTGTTGGAACGTTTACTCTAATCGTGTGTCTGGTTTCGCGTTATTTACTAAAGGGTGTGTATAAAAACTAGAATATCTTGGTTGGTTTAGTTTTAGGGTATTTAATGGCTATTGTTTTTATCGTAAGTGGTATTGCTCCAATGTTAGATTTTTCATCAGTTTCACAGACGATTTCTCAGGTCGGATATTTCAGCCTTCCAACACTCGTCTTTTTTACAGAACATAAACCAATTTTTGATATTGGTGCTTTTTTCACAATCGCAATCGTATTTCTTGTATCTGCTGCCGAAACAACAGGTGCAGCAACGGCTGTTTGCACGGGAGCTTTACATCGTGATATCAAGGTGGAAGAATTACAAGGATCGTTGGCCGTGGATGGTTTTTCAAGCTCTATTTCCGGTTGTTTTGGTTGTTTGCCTTTAACCTTATTTTCACAAAATGTTGGTCTTGTGACAATGACTGGAGTAATCAATCGATTTACGATTTGTATAGGAGCTTTAATTCTAATTCTTGCTTCTTTATTTCCGCCACTTGGTGCTTTCTTTAATTCGATTCCTCAATCCGTATTAGGAGGATGTACAGTCATGATGTTTGGCTCTATCATGTATGAGGGCATCAAAATGTTGAAAGATTGTGTCTTTGATGATCGAACTATGATCATTGTATCTTTGTCATTTTGTATTGGAGTGACTCTTACGCAAACCACAGGGAATTTTTTCTCAGCTTTCCCACAGGCAGTTGGTGATGTTTTTAATGGCAATGCAGTTGCAGGCGTATTTGTTGTCTCGTTATTATTGAGCTTATTTTTGCCAAAAGAAAAAAATGAAAAATAATTCTCTTTACAAATCTTAGAAATTCAAGTAATATAGTCCTACGATGAGGGAGTAGTCTCACAATAGTGTGATTTAGCCAACAATCTCGAATGTAAATTCTGGCTAATCTTAAAGACAAGACTCGTCAAAGTTTTTCTTTGACGTGTCTTGTCTTTTTTTAGGAGGTTTGTATGAAAGAATACCAAAAAAGTATACAGGAAGTCTTAAGTGAGTTTGATGCCAGTCGAAATGGTTTGACATCTTTTCAGGTTGATGACAGACAAAAACAGTATGGTCTAAATGAGATGGATCAGCAGGAAAAAGAAAGTCCGCTACAGATTTTCCTTTCCCAGTTTAAAGATTTACTGGTCATCGTTTTGATCGTTGCCGGTTTTATTTCTATGGCAACAGGAGAAATTGTGAGTTCAATCGTAATTTTTATCGTTATTACGATCAATGCTATTTTAGGAACTGTTCAAACTTTAAAAGCTAGAAAGTCTTTGGAAAGTCTTTCTAAGTTATCAATGCCACATGTTAAAGTTATTCGTGATGGTCAGCTTCATCAAATCGTTTCCAATGAATTAACGATTGGTGATCTTGTTTATGTCGAAGCGGGAGACGTAATCGAAGGAGATGGCCGTTTGATCGAATGTGCTAATCTACAAGTGAACGAAAGTGCATTAACTGGAGAATCTTTGCCACAAGAAAAACAACTGGAAGTGATTGTAGGGGAAGTGGGGATTGCCGATCAAACGAATATGGTATTCTCCAGTGGTCTGGTTACCAATGGAACTGGTAAATATATTGTTACCAAAATTGGTATGAATACGGAGATTGGAAAAATCGCAACTATGTTAGAAAACGCTAAAGAAAGAAAAACACCTTTACAGTTAACATTGGAAGATTTTTCTAAAAAATTGACAATCAGTATTTGTGTAATTTGTGCCATCATTCTAGCTATGAATGTTATCGTTGCTCATGAAGATATTTGGGATGCCTTATTGATTGCAGTTGCTTTGGCAGTGGCAGCAATTCCAGAAGCATTAAATTCTATTGTAACGATTGTGTTATCTATTTCTACACAGAAAATGGTTAAAGAACATGCAATCATTAAACAATTAAATGCAGTAGAAAGCTTAGGCTGTGTATCTGTTATTTGTTCCGATAAAACAGGGACCTTAACTCAAAATAAGATGAAAGTCATGGAACTATTCTTGAATAATGAAGTCATCAAACCGGAAACGCTGGATGTGAAAGATCATAGCCATGATGTGTTGTTGAAATCATGTTTGTTGTGTAATAATGCAGTATCGAATGGATCCACTCAAATTGGGGACCCTACTGAAATTGCCTTGTTAGATTTATTTGATCGTTATGGTGAAAAAGATGTAGATTACCATGTTGAAGCGATTCGAATCAAAGAACTTCCTTTTGATTCAACACGTAAGATGATGTCTATTAACTCGGAAAACCACCTTTATACAAAAGGGGCTGTAGATGTTATTTTGGATCGATGCGATCAGATTTTGATTCATGATAAAAAGCGTCCAATTACTGAAGAAGATATTAAATTGATCAAAGAGCAAAATGAAAGTTTTGCCAAAGAAGGACTTCGTGTATTGGGCTTTGCGTATAAAACGATGAAACCAAAAGAATTAAGTTTGGAAGATGAAAACAATTTAACGTTTGTAGGTATGGTTGCTCAAATGGATCCACCTCGTCTTGAAAGCAAGAATGCAGTTTCTAAGTGTAAGATGGCTGGTATCAAACCAATCATGATCACAGGAGATCATATCATTACCGCAACTTCAATTGCCAAAGAGATTGGAATCTTTGAAGATGGGGACATTTGTTTGGAAGGAAAAGAATTGGAAACAATGTCGGATTCGGCTTTAGATGAAATTTTACCAAAAGTATCTGTATATGCGCGTGTTGCTCCAGAACATAAAATTCGTATCGTAGAAGCATGGCAAAAACGCAATGAGATCGTTGCCATGACCGGAGATGGTGTCAACGATGCTCCAGCCTTAAAACAGAGTGATATCGGAGTAGCGATGGGTATTACCGGTACAGAAGTTTCAAAAGACGCAGCCAGCATGATCTTAACAGATGATAACTTTTCTACGATCGTTAAGGCTGTTATTACCGGAAGAAATGTGTACGCCAATATTAAGAATTCCATTACGTATTTATTGTCAGGAAACTTCTCAGCTATTTTAGCCGTTGTCTTTACTTCATTGGCATTGTTGCCAACACCATTTATGGCAGTTCATTTATTGTTTATTAACTTAATTACCGATTCTTTACCAGCGATAGCTATTGGAATGGAAAAAGGAAAAGATGATGTGTTGAAACAAAAACCACGTAAGCGTGATGATTCAATCTTGAATGCGAAAACAATGATCAAAATTGGCTATGAAGGTTTGATCATATTTTCCGGTGTTATGGCGGCTTACTTTATTGGATTGCAGACAAGTGATCTTATGGCAAGCACGATGGCTTTTTCAACTCTATGTCTTTCTCGTTTGTTGCATGGTTTCTCTTCAAGAGGAAATGCTCCATTCTGGAAATTAGGTAAGAATGAATCTAGTATTTATGCTTTCTTAACTGGTGCTGTACTTCTTGTGCTGATTTTATTTATTCCAAATATGCACGGATTATTCTCAATTGGTCCAATTACTTTAACACAATTCTTTATTGTTGTTGGATTATCATTAGCAACTTTTGTTATTGTGCAGATTACCAAAGTAATTCAGTATAGAGGCTAAAGATATGAGTGATAAAAAACAAAATGCTGTAAAAACAGGAATCACGTTTGGCAGTGCATTAGCTATGGTCATTAGTTATACGACATGGAAATCTGTCGGATGGGCCATTTTTCATGGTTTATTGAGCTGGGTATACGTTATCTACTTTATTTTACGTTACTAGAATACGATTTAACTTGCTCAAAATGTCGGTGTTATCGTATAATACATGCATAAAACAGTGAAAAGAAGAGTAGTATCTTGTGATTGTTTCAAAGAGAGCGATTGTATGGTGAAATTTCGTAGCATAGCAGATATGAAGATGGTCTTGGAGTTTCTCTTTTGAGACGTAAGTTTAGAAAGGGACGTATTTCGGCGTTATCGAATTGAGGTGCATTGTGCACAAACTAAGGTGGTACCACGAAAAGCTTTCGTCCTTTGATGGAAGCTTTTTTTATAGAAAGGAAATGAAATTATGTGTAAGAAAGAACCATTTTATTTAACAACGGCAATTGCCTATACTTCTGGACGCCCACACATTGGGAATACTTATGAAATTATTTTGAGCGATTCTATTGCTCGATTTAAAAGAGCACAGGGATATGATGTTTTCTTCCAGACAGGTACAGATGAGCATGGTATCAAGATCGAAGAAAAAGCGCGTGAAGCAGGTGTAAGTCCTCAGGAATTCGTAGATAAAGTCGCAGCTCAAATTAAATCAAACTGGGATCTGATGAATACAAGTTATGACTATTTTGTACGTACTACAGATGATTATCATGTAAAACAGGTACAGAGAATCTTTAAACGTCTTTATGAGCAGGGAGATATTTATAAAGGAGAATATGAAGGCTGGTATTGTACTCCTTGTGAAAGTTTCTGGACTGAATCTCAATTGGTTGATGGAAAATGTCCGGACTGCGGTCGTCCTGTAAAAAAAGCCAAAGAAGAAGCCTACTTCTTTAATATGCAAAAATATGCAGATCGTTTGATCCAATATATTGAAGATCATCCGGATTTTATTCAGCCAGAATCTCGTAAAAATGAGATGTTAAATAACTTCTTGCGTCCAGGGCTGCAAGATCTTTGTGTATCTCGTACTTCATTCAGCTGGGGTGTTCCAGTGGATTTTGATGATAAACATGTTGTTTATGTTTGGATCGATGCTCTAAGCAACTATATCACGACACTTGGATATGATGCTCTTGGTGAAAGTGATGAAAAATTCCACAAATACTGGCCAGGAACACATATCATTGGAAAAGATATCTTGCGTTTCCATACGATTTATTGGCCAATTATTTTAATGGCTTTGGATCTACCTTTACCTAAGAAAATCTTTGGACATCCATGGTTATTGATTGGTGATGGAAAAATGTCTAAATCAAAAGGTAATGTAATTTACGCAGAAGATTTAGTAGAACACTTTGGTGTCGATGCAGTTCGCTACTATTGTTTGCATGAAATGCCTTTTGCTCAGGATGGAACAATTACCTGGGAACTTGTAGTAGAGCGTATCAATTCAGATCTAGCCAATATCCTTGGAAACTTAGTATCTCGTACGATTGCCATGTCAAATAAATATTTTGGCGGAATGATCACAAATCCACAGGTAAAAGAAGCTGTGGATGAAGAGTTGATTTCTTTAGCTGAAAGCACAAAATCAAAAGTAGAATCGAAGATGGAACAATTCCGTGTTGGTGATGCTTTAGATGAAATCTTTACATTATTAAGAAGAACTAATAAATATATCGATGAAACAATGCCTTGGGCTTTGGCTAAGGAAGAAAATAAGAAAGATCGTCTTGCAACAGTATTATATAACTTGTTGGAATCTATTCGAATCAGTGCTGTTCTTTTGGAAAGTTTCCTGCCTGAAACAAGTCAGAAAATCTTGGATTATCTTAATACTTCTAAACGCGACTTTGATTCTATTGATACATTTGGTCAATTGGAAACTGGAATTCAAGTGGTAAAGAAACCAGAAGTTTTGTTTGCACGTATTGATGAAAAAGATTTTATGGAAAAACTAGCGAAGGAAAAAGAAGAAAAGACAAAAGAAGAAAATGAGAAAGAAGAAAACTTGATTACGATCGATGATTTTGCCAAAGTTGAAATGAAGATTGGTACAATTGTGGATTGTAAACCACATCCTAAGGCAGACCGCTTATTGGTTGAACAGATTGATCTAGGGGATGAAGTTCGTCAGGTTGTCAGCGGTATTGCCAAATACTATAAACCAGAAGATTTAATTGGTAAGCAGGTTGTTGTGGCAACAAATCTAAAACCAGTAAATCTTAGAGGCGTAGAGTCTAATGGTATGATTCTTTGTGCAACGAATGATAAAGAGCTTTCATTTTTAACAATTGAAAAAGAAGTGAAGAATGGATCTAAAGTTTCTTAATCATGAATGATAAACAAAAAGCTTTATTTAAACAGATACAGCTTGCTGGGTTAGGTATTGTAATTGCGGTATTTGGATTCTTCGTGAATCATACAGCTTTGATGATCATTGGGGCTGGTGTATTTATCTTTGGTATCGCTCGAACGATCCTAATAAAAAAGTTGATCGATGAATTAGAAGAAGATGATTGATCTTCTTCTTTTTATATGAAAAAGATCATATCACTTGGATATGATCTGGTTACTTGTGTAATTTCATATAGCTTGTTAGTCCGTATGCCGCTTTGGCTTTGGTAGCAGCATTTACGATTGCCATTTCAATGGCTTTAGTAGCCATAATACCGACAACATCAGGATCTGCTTTTACTTTTTTAGAGCCTAAGGCAAAAATCGTATCTCCATCATTAGATGTATGTACTGGGCGAATGCAATGAGCATAGCCATTATGGGCAACACTGGCAACTTTATTCATTTGCGCTTTGGTTAGATCAGCGTTTGTAATGATGCAACTGATAGTTGTATTAGCCATTGGATCTTTCATGATCTTTTCATACATTTCTAAAATGGCTTCTTCAGAATTGATTTCTAGATTGTTTTCTTGATCATAGATTCCAGCAATTCTCTTATCAGAATTAGGAAAATAAATGTCACCGCATGCGTTTAATGCAACGATCGCACCTACTTTTAAATCGTGTACTTGATATGCAGCATAACCTAGACCGGTTTTCATGGCTTTATCAAATCCTAAAAATTTACCCACACTAGCTCCTGTTCCGGCTCCTACATTGCCTTGTTCCGGCATGTTTTTTTCTGCGTTGATACATGCTTGATAACCCATTTCTTTATCTGGGTATGCCTTTGGATTTGCTACGCTACAGTCAAATAAACTTGCTTGACATACAATTGGAATGGTGATTCCTTTCATTGCAAATCCTATATCATGCTCACTAAGATATTGCATGACACCACTGCTTGATTCCAGACCAAAGGCACTTCCTCCACTTAATACAACTGCATGGACTTCTTCAACCATATTTTTAGGATTTAATAAATCTGTTTCACGAGTTGCAGGTCCACCTCCTCGAACGTCAACTCCAGCAACGGCTCCTTCTTTTGAAATGATGACTGTACATCCTGTGGCGTTTGTATCATCCTGAGCATGTCCTACTTGAAAACCTTCGATGTCTGTAATGTTGATTTCTTTCATTGTTTTGGTTCCTTTTCTACTAAATCATAGATGTCTTTTCGACGAATCTTCCAAAATGGCATTCGCTTACGAATTTTATCGATCATGGCTAGATCAATATCATAGACGATGTAATCATTTTGGTTGGCATCGATCAATACTTTTCCAAATGGATCACAAATCAAAGAGTGTCCATATGATTTAAATTGTTTATAAACATAATGCTGGGGATTTGCCCCGACGATGAAGACTTGATTTTCCATTGCTCTTGTTTGTAAAAGAGGTTGCCAATGTGCTTTTCCTGCACTTTCGTTAAAAGCGGCAGGGCAAAAGATCACTTTTGCCTGCTTCATTGCCAGTAATCTTGTCTCTTCGGGGAAACGAATGTCATAGCATACTAAGATACCAAATCGTCCGTATTTGGTATCAAATGTTTTGATTGAATTTCCTGGAGTGAACACTTCGCTTTCGCTATAAAGCTTATGTCCTTCGATATTTACTTCAAATAGATGCATTTTATCATATTGACAAATGTGCTTTCCATTTTCAAAAATATGACATGTATTGTAAATCTTATTGTTTTCTTTTCTGGCAATCGTGCCTCCTATGATAATGATCTGGTGTTTTCTAGATTCTTCCTGTAACAGTTGATAGCATTTGTCATGTGTTTTGTAAGACAGCAAGATTTGTTCATTATCGTAGGGCGCATTCCACATTTCATTTAAAACAATGATTTCAGCATGTTCTTTTATGCATGATTGTATGTGTTTTGCGACAAAGGAAAGGTTTGCCTTTATATCAGAGCTGACTTTCACTTGTATGATACCTATTTTCATATTTATTCCAACTTTTAAAAATCTACGATTTTCGTATCATCATTATAGCAAAACTATTACTTTTTTACTATAATAACTATATCAGTAGTCAGCAAAGGAGAGATATTATGGCTATCGTTAAATTGGCTCCAGCTTTTAAAGATTATTTATGGGGTGGAACAAAATTAAAAGAGTCTTATGGAAAGAAAACAGATTTAGATATCGTGGCAGAAAGCTGGGAGCTTTCTACACATCCAGATGGTGAAAGTGTGGTAACTACTGGACCTTATGCAGGAATGAAATTATCTGAATACGTTAATGCCTTAGGCAAAGATTGTCTTGGGACAAAGGGGAATGCATTTGAATTTTTCCCAATTTTGATCAAATTCATTGATGCGAAACAACCATTATCTATTCAGGTTCATCCGGATAATGAGTATGCATTACGTGTTGAAAAAGAATACGGAAAAACAGAAATGTGGTACGTATTGGATTGTGAAGAAGGCGCTTCTCTTTATTTTGGTGTAAACAAAGAAGTGACAAAAGAAGAGTTTGCTCGTCGCATTCAAGATGGAACATTATTGGAAATCTTAAAAAAAGTTCCAGTTCATAAAGGTGATGTGTTCTTCATCAAAGCTGGTACGATCCATGCGATTGGGGCAGGTATCCAGATTTGTGAAATTCAACAGAATTCAAATACAACATATCGTGTATTCGATTATGGACGTGTTGGCAAGGATGGAAAACCTCGTGAACTTCATATTGAAAAAGCTATTGATGTTTCTAATCTATCTCCAATTGAATCAGACTTCAAGCCATGTGGTCCTCAAACAACAGATGGAGATGCAAAGACTGTCATGTTAGCAACATGTGATTTATTTACAACATACGAAACAACATTAAATGGTTCAACGACATTGAACGTAGATAAAGAAAGTTTTGGATCAATCGTAGTTCTTGAAGGCGCTGGCACAATCGAAAATAATGGTGAAACACTCACTTTTGCGAAAGGAGATTCAATTTTCATTGCAGCTAACAGTGGTGAAGTTAAGATCACTGGAAATTGTCAATGGATCTACAGCAGGGTTTAATACCCTGTTTTTTTAGAAATGATACGTGAATTATTAAGTTGGTATGATGTAAATAAAAGAGAACTACCATTTCGAAAGGATAAAGATCCGTATCGAATCTGGATCAGTGAGATCATGGCTCAACAAACTCGTATTGAAGCAATGCTTCCTTACTATGATCGGTTTATTAAAAAATATCCGGATGTCAAATCATTAGCCAATGCTGATGATGAAGAACTTCATAAAATGTGGCAAGGCTTAGGATATTATTCCAGGTGTCGAAATTTAAAGAAGAGCGCTATTGAATGTATGGAAAGATACGATGGAAAACTGCCAGGATCCAAAGAAGAATTAGTTAAACTTCCGGGAATCGGTCCTTATACAGCAGGCGCAATAGCTTCAATTGCGTATGATGAAAATGTCAGTGCAATTGATGGAAATGTCATTCGTGTCTTTTCTAGATTATATGATATTCATGAAGATGTAACACTTTCTAGTACAAAGAAGAAAATCGAAAAACTTGTGAATGAAAGTTTACCAGGTTCAGAATATATCAGTGATTATAATCAAGCTTTGATGGAGTTGGGAGCTTTGATTTGTATTCCACAAAATCCGCGTTGTGACAAATGTCCGTTACAAAATGAATGCGAAGCAAAAGATCCTTCATCTCTTCCTGTCACACCGCCAAAAAAGGGAAGACCTTGTCTTGAAAAACAAATTTTTATTTGGGTGTGTGACGAGAAGATTCATTTGAAGAAAAGAGAAGAAAAAGGCCTGTTGCATGGATTATATGGTTTTGATGAAACAGAACCGGAAAACATTATAAAAGAAATACGTTTAAATCCATATTCACATATCTTTTCACATGTAACATGGAAAATGGATGCCAAGGTTGTCTATGTAGATTCATGCGTAGATACATGTTTTTACACCCTTGATCAGATTGTTGAAAAATACGCAATACCTAGTGCTTTCAAACCGTTTTTAGATGAAATTATTGATAGAAAATTAGTTAAGTATAAGCCCTGAATGCAGGGCTTTTTTCTTTACAACATCTTAATACGGATATTGTTGATTTTTGGTATAGCGGGCATATAATTTACTTAGTAATACTAAGTAGGTGATGCGATGAATCCAAAGTATGAAAGACAATTAAAAAAAGGTGTATTGGAAATGCTGGTATTAAAGCTTTTATCGAAAGAAAAGATGTATGGATTTCAATTGATTCAAAAACTCCAGTTATGTAACAGCAAGTATTTCTCATTAAAGGAAGGTACTTTATATCCGATTTTGTATCGTTTAGAAGATGATGGTTTAGTAAAAAGTGAAAAGATCGTAAACAAACCTAAAGAGCTAGCCAAAAAATATTATGTAATCACAGATCAAGGTGTTGAAGTTTTAAAGGAATTAGAAATTCTTTGGAAAGATTTTTCTAAGGAAGTATCAAAGATCATGGAGGATTAAGGATATGAATAAAGAAAAATATCTGCATAAAGTAATCAAATATCTGAGCTGTTCAAAAAAAGATAAAAAACGCATTTATGAAGATTTAAGTGCGGATATTGATGAAGCTTTAGAAAATGGTGAAAGTTGGCAGGAGATTGAAATGCGATTCGGCGATCCAAAAGGTTTAGCTGATGAATTGATGGAAAATTTGGAAGTGGACACAAAAGGCAGACATAAAAAGCTTTGGATTGGTTTGATTTGCGGTGTATGTATTGTTGTAGCTATTGGTTTTCTAGCTTATAAGATGTTTATTCCAACGACAATTTTGTTAAAGGACTCCACATATTTTGATTATGATGAAGTTCATGACAAAGCAATGGAAGTGATCGAATATGCATCGAATGATGATTATGAAGCCATTGCCAATATAGGAATTGATGAATTTAAACAGGATTCTGTTAAAGAACAAATGAAAGAGACAATGACTATGATGAAACATGGAGCCTTTTTAAAAATTTCAAGTGAGCAGTATGTAGAGAATTCAACATTGACTTCTAAATATGCAGCTGCTTCGATCACGGTAATGTATGAAGACAATGCGATCACGTATACTTTGGCTTTTGATGAAAATTTGAATCTAAGTGCTTTCTATATGAAATAGAGATGATTTATATGACTTTGATTAAGAAACTTGCATTAACGATAGTTTTATTGAATGTTTTGATATTTTTATTAATTAATTTGATTTATACAGATGATATTTATCTTTTCTATAATGGTGTATCTATGGAGAATAATTTTAATAAACCATTTTTGGCAATCGGCTATCCAATGATTTCAATTTTTATTTATTATTTTCTTTCCCATATGCCGGTATATCTATTTTCAAGTTCAAAAATGGTATGGGCTTTTAAAGGAACGATAGCAGTCTTAGATAATGAGAAAAATAGGAAAATTATTCAAAAAAGAGGAAAAGAATTATTCGAACAAGAAAATGTGTTGATTCAAAGCATAATTCTTATGGCAAGTTTTCAAGTCTTATTTCAACAAAATATCTCCAGTGTTTTTGTGTATAGCTGTCTAGGATTGATAATGGTTGCGATGGTTCGTACAGTTTATCTGATTCATAAAGAAACGATACTTTCCTGAGGTGTAGAAATCATGAAGAAAATGATATTTTGTACATTGTTTATAACTGCAGTAATGTCAATTATGATCTTGATCATATATCAAAATGATATAGTGGTGCATTACAATTCACTAGGACAAGCAGATGGTTATGCTCCTGCATATCAGGTGATTTTCTTACCACTATTCGGCGGTTTAATACATTTTTTGTTTTCTAGAATAAACAAGAGTCACGTGATCAAAGGTGAATCAATTCAATTGTTTCAATATCGTCTTCCTATAATGGTGACAAATAATAATGCAAATAAGGTGCAAAAAGTAATTTCTGATTTTATTTGGAGCATTGATTTAGTGATTCAATTGATCATGTTATGGGTAACATTTATTTTATTGATTCAAAAGAATATATGTTCATGGATGGGGTATATCTTTATTCTATTCATAGTTTTAAGTTTGTTTTTATTTATATATCGTCTATATCGATATACATATCGATTCGATTAGGAGGATTTAATATGAGGATCGAATTAATCACAGGTTTATTATTTTTAGCGCTAAGTATTTTATTTCTTTTGGGTAAAGGTAGTTTTCTGATCGCAGGATATAATACTTCCAGTAAAGCAGAGAAGGCTAAATATGATGAAAAGAAGATATGTCGTTATGCTGGTATTGCTATGTTGATAGCCAGCATTGGACAATTTGTCCTTCTTTGGAACAAAAATTTAATGTGGTTAACCTTGCTTGTGAGTTTTATCGCTGTTGCCGTTGCCATTGTTGGCACCAATTTCTTCTCTAAGAAAAAAGTTGAGGATATAAATGAAACAGAAATCAAACCAGATGATAACAATGCCTCTAAGATTGTAAAGATTGGTAGTTTAGTGTTTACTTTTATTATTTTAGCTGGTGCTGGTGGACTTCTATTTGCTGGAGATGTCAGTGTAAGTGTTGGCAAGAATGCAGTAGAGGTCAATGCATTCATGGCTGCAGGTTCAACTGTCAAATATACAGATATAGAAGAAGTGTATTTATCGGATGATGTACATTATGGATCTCGTGTTGGCGGATTTGGTGGATTAAAGATTAGTTCAGGTAATTTTGAAAATGATGAATATGGAAGATATAAACTGTATGTATATAATGACAATGATACTTTAATTGTATTAAAAACAAACGAAGATAAATATATAGTTTTCAACCAATCAAGTCAAAAAAACACAGAGAAAGTGTATGAATCCATTTTAGAGAAGGTGAGTTAAGATGTTTTGGTTTATGCTGTTGATGAATTTGTTGATTCCATTAATGATGGTGTTCGTGGGTATTTACTTTAAAAAAGCAGCATTACCTGAAATTAATCCATTATTTGGTTATCGAACTAGACGTTCAATGGCAAGTTTAGAAGCGTGGCAGTTTTCAAATCGTTTAATGGGCTCGTACTGGTTTAAATATGGATTGGCTTTAAGTATGATTTCGATTATTTTTTCTTTCTTGTTGAAAGACCAAATAGAATATGGCTCCTTATTTATCATGCTTGTTCAGATGTGTGTAATGTTTTATACGATTTATTTGGTTGAAAAAGCTTTAAAACAAAAATTTGGAAATTAAAAAGAACGATCGTTTTGATCGTTCTTATTGTGTTATATAGGCGATGACTAATTTGATCGTGTTTTCAACTCCATCCCAATGTGTTCTCTCCATACCGTGACTAGCGTTGACTCCAGGTCCAACCAGTCCACCTTTAATATTGTTTCCACCTTTTAAGGCGGCTGAAACATCAGAACCATATTGAGGGTAGATATCTACTGCATATTTTAGATTGTTTTCTTTTGCAAGCTTGATAAGCTTCGATGTGATTTCGTAATCATAAGGCCCACTAGAATCTTTAGCACAGATAGATACATCTTGTTCTGTGCAGGCAAGATCTAATCCTATGCATCCCATATCTACGGCAATGAATTCTTCAATGTCTTCTGGAATCCAACTGGATCCATGTCCAACTTCTTCATATGTACTAAATACAATTTTGATGTTACAGCTAGGTTGTATTTGATGTGTATGTAAATATTCTAATACGCCCATTAAAGCACTGGCAGAAATTTTATCATCCAAAAATCTAGATTTGATAAAGCCACTTTCGGTGACTGTAAATTTAGGTTCAATGGCAATGATATCACCATTTTGGATACCTAGTTTTTCCGTATCTTCTTTTGAGTAAACAATTTCATCAATGCGAATTTCCATTGTGTCTTCTTTTCTTGGCGCGCTGGTCGCATCTGGGAATACATGGGCTGCTGGAGTTGTCGATAAAATCGTTCCAGTGTAGATTTTACCTTCGCGTGTCAAAATGCGACAATATTCACCGTCCAGTGTTGGCAGCATTGGTCCACCAATTCGTGTGAAGGCAAGTTTACCATCACTTTTGATTGAACGGACCATAAGTCCTAATGTGTCCACGTGAGCACTTAATCCTATTGTGTGGCTTGTGTCTTTGCCAGGTATGGAAACAATCAGATTTCCTTTATTGGATAGGGTTGTTTCAAAGTTAAACTTGGCAATATTTTCTTTTAGATAATTGATAGCTGATTTAGTATAGCTGCTTGGTGAATCAATGTTAATTAACTCATTGGCAACTTTCAGCACATATTCTTTGTTTATTGATTCCATTTCGAAATACCTCCGTTACTAGTATATAACTTTTTTGAATATTTCTATAATGAAAAAAATATTATTCTAGCGTTAAATGATTTTATTATGGAGTATAATAGAAATGAAAAAACTATTACATATGAATAATGATCATGAATATTTAAAGAAAGTTACAATAGGTATTCCGAAAAAACATAATGCGACAATTTATCTTAGTGAATACGATCCAAATTGGCCTTTGGTTTATAAACAACTTTCAAAGGAAATTCAATCGGTTTTACAAGAAAAAGTTATTTTGATCGAGCATGTGGGATCAACGTCTGTACCAGGTCTTTGTGCCAAGCCAATCATAGATATTTTATTAGAGGTCGAAAATAGTGCGGATGAAAACCAGTATGTTTCTAAATTAGAAAGTATAGGGTATGTATTGAAAATCAGAGAACCTGATTGGTATCAACATCGTTGTTTCAAACATTTTGATCCTGAAGTGAATTTACATGTGTTTTCTAAAGACTGTAAGGAATCAAAACGAATGATTTGGTTTAGAGATCATTTAAGAAATAATGAAGCAGATCGAACACTTTATGCAAATACAAAAAGAGAATTAGCTTTGCGAAAATGGGAATATATTCAAGATTACGCAGACGCGAAGAGTCGTGTTGTATCGAATATAATGTCACATATGGAGGTGTTATCATGAGTGAAAAAATTATTACGATTACGCGTGAATTTGGTAGTGGAGGACGAACAATAGGGAAAAAAGTAGCCCAAAAACTGGGCATTCCTTGTTATGATGAAGAACTGCTGGAAAAGATGGTTAAAGAAAGTGGGTTCGTCAAAGAATATATTGAAGAACAAAGTGAAGATAGTGTTGGATGGTTAAATTCTATTCTTTCTTATAATGGTCTTACTATGACGAATCAAGATAAGCTTTGGATCATTCAACAAAATCTGATCTTAGATTTAGCACAACAAGGTTCATGTGTAATTGTTGGACGTTGCGCTGATTACATTTTAAGAGACGAAAATATTTTAAGCGTTTTTATCCATGCGGATATGGAACATCGTGCCAATCGTATCGTTACAGAATATGGAGAAAGAGAACAATCTCCTCAGCAACGATTGAATGACAAAGATCGACGTAGAGCGGCTTATTATCGTTTCTATACAGATATGAAATGGGGTAAGGCGCAAAACTACCATTTGTCCTTAGACAGTGGAAAATTTGGGATCGATAAATGTGTCGATATAATCATTTCAGCTTTTCAGGATTGATCATTCATGATCGATCCAAAGTTCAGGTAAAAGCTCTTTTAAAGGTATTTCTTTGAAATCAGGCAGGATGATCAAAGTGTTTAAATTATCTTTATTCACTTGTATCATAAACTCTCGGCATCTACCGCAGGGAGGAAGGATGTTACCGTTTTTGTAGACGGCTATCAGTCGTTTGATTTTCATTTCGCCATGTTTAAGCATGTCGGCTATAGCAGCCTGTTCCGCACAAAATCCCAAGTTGCAGGCAAGGTCTATATTGATACCAGTATAGATATTGCCACTTTCGCTTTCTAAAGCACAGCCAACTTGTCCACATTCGCCATCATGTTCCAGCGTTAAATGTTGAATCGTATTTTTTGCGATAGTATAAAGTTCAGTCTTTGTCATATTTAGTATCTCCTGAAATTATTTAAATATAATTGTGAGATCAATACAAGGTAAAGTGTGAAAAACATTTTTTAAAAAATGTGTTATAGTTTTTCCATCAATAATAAGGAGAATTGTATGGTTAGAGATATTGTGAAAGATACATTTATTTTGAGTCGAATTTCTGTGTTGGCTAATAAAGATGATTTATCAATTGCTCAGGATTTGATTGATACTTTAGAAGCACATAAAGAAAGTTGTGCTGGTATGGCAGCTAACATGATTGGCTTTCATAAAAGAATCATTGCCTTTCAGGATGAGGGAAAGATCGTAGTGATGCTTAATCCGGAAATCATAAAAAAATCACAAATCTACTCAGCAAAAGAAGGATGTCTATCTTTATCTGGTCAAAGAGAAACAAAACGATATCGAAGTATCAAAGTTCGTTATTTAGATATGCAGATGAAGATAAAAATAAAAACATTTAAGGATTTTACAGCGCAAGTCATTCAACATGAAATAGATCATTGTGATGGTATATTGATCTAGCATTTCATCTTGAGATGATTTGCCTTTTTTTAGTTTACAATATCGTGTATCGATATTATAATGAAAGTGAAGATATCGAGTATCGATATTAGATGAAGAAAGAAGTGATTCTATGGCAAAAGAAACTTTGGAAATACTAACAGAATCTATGTTTTATGTGTTGATGGCGCTTTTAAAACAACCAAAATGTGGAACGGAAATTGCGCAGTTTGTTTTAGAAAAAACAAAAAAAAGAGTGGAAATTGGTCCGGGAACTCTGTATACGATCTTATCTAAATTTGAACAGTCTGAATATATTGAAGAGATTGCCGTTGAAGGAAGAAAACGAACGTATCAGATCACGGATATAGGTAAAAAAGCTTATGTAAAAGAAAAAAGCAGACTTTATCAAATGTTGGATGATGCGGCTGCGGAGGAAATGTCATGAAAAGAAAATATCGATTAATGCGTGTCATGATTTATGAAAGAAAAGCTTTGGAAAACTATATAAATTCTATGGCTAAAGACAACTGGCACGTGGATAAACTAGGATTAAATTATATTCGTTTTGAAAATAGGGAAGATTCAATTCATTATGTAGTTGTCTTAAATGGGGATATAGAAGAGAAAGATATGATGTATGAAACGAATGCACAGAAGAAATTAAGATCTTTTGTGGAAGATTTTGATTTAAATTTTGTTTGTTCAAATGGAATGTTCCAAATATATTCTTCAAGACAAGATTTGGATATCTATACGGATGAGAAGACGGAGTTATCAACGATTTGTCAAACAAAAATTAAAAACGGATATCCTTCATGCTACCACTGGGCCTTCTTGTGGCTGGCTATTGTAGTTGCAGGAATTTGGGCGATGTATGCTGGGATGCTTTCATTAAATAGCAATGCCAATCTTGCAAAAGCATTATTGATCTTGGTCTCTTTTTTTGGATTTATATTTGCGACCCGAGAAATTATAACACTATATCGATACAAAAAAAGACAGATACTTCAAGATGATCCAGGTGTATTTCATACAAGATGGTGCTTTTCTGTAATGGTGATTCTCAGTATATTGCACATGACTTGTTTTTTGGAATTTAAGTATTTGTTCTTTCTTTCTTATATATTTTTAGGAAAGTATATAATTTTTCCGTTATTAAAAACGGTATCAGAAGAAACAAAAGAAAAAGTATTTTTTGGACTATTGATCATATTAACGATCATCGTTTGTCTATAAGATAATAATTAAGAAGCCTTAATATTCGACTTTATGTATGAAAAGTGAGAGAATAGGGAAGCAGGAGGAATTTATGCATACAATTAAATGTCCAAATTGTCATACGATGTTTGAACTGGATGATTCTATTTATATGGATATCGTTAAACAGGTTCGTGATGAAGAATTTGAAAAAGAAAAGAAATCTATTGAGAGTTATTATAATGAAAAAAGCCAAAGCATGGTCAATGAAGCTAGAAGCGATTTAGAAAAAGAGATTGTTTTGTTGAAATCACAAATCAATGAGATGAAAAATACAGCATCTGTCGATAAAGAATTGGCAATTTCCAAGGCTCGTTTAGAATTCGATGAACGACTTAATGAAAAAGAAAAGATGATTCAAAAACTTGAAAGTCAGATTAAAGAAAATGAGGTTAAGGCAAAATATGAATTAACTCAACAAATATCTGAACTAACAAATCAATTAACGTCGCAAAAGACACAAGCCAAGCTTTTGGAGACAAATTTAAAAGAGAAGTATGAAACTCAATTAAAACTTAAAGACGAACAAATTGCCTACTATAAAGATTTTAAAGCAAAACAATCGACCAAAATGGTAGGAGAAAGCCTTGAACAGCATTGTGAAATTCAGTTCAATCAATTAAGAGCGACAGGATTTCAAAATGCATATTTTGAAAAAGATAATGATGCCCGTACAGGAAGCAAGGGCGATTACATTTATCGTGAAAATGATGATCAGGGTAATGAGATCATCTCTATTATGTTTGAGATGAAAAACGAAAATGATGAAACAGCAACAAAGAAGAAAAACGAAGATTTTTTAAAGGAACTAGATAAAGATCGTAATGAAAAGCATTGTGAATATGCAATCCTTGTTTCTTTGTTGGAACCGGATAATGAACTGTATAATTCTGGAATTGTAGATAAATCACATCGATATCCAAAAATGTATGTGATTCGACCACAATTTTTCATTCCAATGATTACTTTATTAAGAAATGCAGCACTAAATTCAATGCAGTATAAACAGGAACTGGCGATTGCGAGGGCTCAAAATATTGATATTACACATTTTGAAGAGAATATGATGAAGTTCAAAGAAGGATTTGCGCGAAATTATGAATTGGCCAGTCGTAAATTTAAAACAGCTATTGATGAAATTGACAAGACAATCTCGCATTTACAGAAGACAAAGGATGCTCTGATATCCAGTGAGAATAACTTACGCTTAGCCAATAACAAGGCGGAAGATCTAACAATCAAAAAATTAGTAAGAAATAATCCTACGATGAAAGCAAAATTTGATGAATTAAAAAATGAACGATAATTAAGTTGACAAAAAAGTAATTTGGTTTATAATGTGAACGGTTCACAAAGAGAACTAATAGAAAGAGTGTATATGAAAGATTTCAATGAAGAACTTTTAGATGCCTGGTTAAATTTAACTGGAGCTATTAATAATGAGAAAATTGTTTCTCAATTACCATATAATGAGGTAATCATCTGCCGAATCTTATATAGAAACCGATCAAAACAGATTACGGCAACTGATTTATGCGAGATGACAAAGATGCAAAAATCTCAAATGAATCGTACATTGACCTCAATGGAAAATAAAAAAATATTGACTAGAACAAGATCTAGTGGTGATAAGCGAAAAATCTATGTAACTCTAAATGAAGAACAGATCAAAGTCTACGAAGATGAACATGAACGGATTTTAAAAATCGTGGACAAGTTGATTGAACGGGTTGGTAAGGAGAATGCACAAAAGGCATTGGAGTTGTTCGAATTGATTGCTCATATCGCTAAAGAGGAGATTAAATGATACGCTTATTAGTGGATTCATCAGCTGATTTTTCAAAAGCAGAAATAGAAGAAAAAAAACTGTTATTTGTTCCTTTACAAGTGACGATTGAAGACAAAAACTATTTAGATGGTATTGATATTTTTACAAATGAATTTTATGAGAAGATGATCGCAACAGATGGTTTCTTTAAAACAAGTCAACCATCACCGCAGCAGTTTCTTGACCATTTTCAAAAAGCAAAAGAAAACAATGATACATTAATTTGTGTTTTGATTTCAAGTGCATTAAGTGGAACGATTCAAAGTGCAATACTTGCCAAAAATATTGTTGAATATGACAATATCTATATCGTTGATGCTCTAACTACCACAGTAGGTATTCGAGTGATGATCGATAAGGCGATAGAAATGATCAAAGAAGGCAAAGAAGCAAAAGAAATCGTAACTTATCTTGAGGAAATGCGTTCACACATCAAAATTCTTGCAGCTGTCGATACACTTGAATATTTATGTAAGGGTGGTCGTGTTTCTAAGACAACGGCTGCCATTGGAGAGATGGCAAATATCAAGCCAATCGTTACAGTGAGTTTAGATGGAAAAGTAGATGTCATTGGAAAACGTTTAGGAATCAATAAAACCATTAGCTATATTTGGAGTAAAATGGAAGAATTTAAGATTGATAAAAACTATCCGATTTACTCTTTGTTTACATATGGCACAGAAAATTGTGAGAAACTGGAAGCTCGCTTTGAAAAGAATGGTATCAAAGCTTCTGGTAGATTACAAATAGGGCCTACAATTGGAACCCATGTTGGACCAGGCGCATTTGGTGTGTGCTTTGTGGAAGAATTCTAAAAGACCTTTTGAGGTCTTTTTTTATGGGGTCTTGGTTTAAAAGAATGATAAGATAGTTATCAGAATAATATATTTAGAAAGTAAGAGGAATGTCATGAGGAAAAGATATAAGGTTGCCTTTATTTGTGTACATAATTCTTGTCGAAGTCAAATTGCAGAAGCGTTAGGGAAGTATTATGCCTCAGATGTGTTTGAAAGTTATTCGGCAGGCACTGAAACGAAACCTATGATTAACCAGGATGCCGTTCGTATCATGAAAGAGCTTTATGGTATTGATATGGAAAAGAGTCAGCGAAGTAAACTGTTATCTGATATACCTCCTGTGGATGTAGTGATTACCATGGGGTGCAATGTACATTGTCCCTATCTGCCTTGTTCTCTTAGAGAGGACTGGGGTTTAGTGGACCCAACTGGAAAAAGTGATGAAGAATTTATTAAGGCTATTGAAGAAATAGAAACTAAAATCTTGGAATTAAAGAGAAAATTTAGTGTGTAGAAATCGGCATATATATTATCAATACAACTTTTCTTAAGTTGTTCTTAATGTGTGTACAAAAGTGAAAAATGTATATGAAGGCATAAAAATTTATGTTAGATTTACAATCTTTCATGTATAATAAAATCATAAAAGTATTAAAAGCAGTAAGGAGGTTTTATCATGAAGTATGCTGCTGCAGTGGATATCGGAAGAGCAAAAGTTCAAGTGGCTCTTTTCGACGAATCGTATAATATCGTAGATCATCAAAGTTTTGATAGCTGTATCGATGATCCAAACAAAACTTTAGATGAGATTGCCAGTTGTGTTTTGAAGTTTACTAAGACGATTTGTGGTATTGGAATTTCATGTCCGGGAATTCTGGATGCGATGAAAGGTACTCTGCTTTATACACCAAATTTAGGTGATAAATGGTGCGGTCTTCATGTTACGGAAGCTTTATCTAAGCGTACGGGCTTACCTGTATATTTGGAAAATAATGCAAATCTTGCCGGCCTGGCTGAAGCTGTTATTGGAAAGGGAAAGGATTGTAAAGTGATTCAATTCTTGCGCCTTTCAACAAATGTTGGAGCTGGTTTGATCATTGATAAGAAAATTTTTAAAGGAGCTCATGGCTTTGCCAATGAATTCTCTCCAATCCGCATAACCTCTTCTTCCGGGAAAGAGTCGGATAAAATTGGAAATCATATTTCAGAAACTGGAATTCTTGATAAAGCAAAAAAAGCTGGTTTAACTGCAGAAACTGTAAAAGAAGTGGATGACTTGGCTAAAGCAGGAAATGAGAAAGCAGTTTTGATCATGAAAGAAGCCAAAGAGCATTTAGCAAATTTGATCAATGCCATTATTGCTTTTGCTGATCCGGATATGGTGGTACTTGGTGGCTCGGTTCCTTTTGAAATTGAAGGATTCACTGAAGAAATTGAGGAAATGGTAAAATCGCAAATACCAGAAGTAGTTTGTCCTATGGTTAGAATCTGTCGTTCTGGATTAAATGAAAATAGCAACCTTATCGGTGCTTGTAATTTAGCTTTTTCAAAAGAAGTATATGGTTCAAGATAAAAAAGAAAATCAGGAAGTTGAATGGCTTTCCTGATTTTTTTGTGCAGTTTTTTTTAATTTTTGAACAATTTGTTTAGCTCTTTTTAAGTCCTCTTTAAATTGTTGATTATGTTGGATCACAGGTTCTTTTGAAATATAAACATAGACAGGATCTTTATTTAATAATTTAATTTCAATGCCTATATACACCTTCTTCATCTCGATAAATAAACTGTTATTGAAGGTGGAAATCAAAACTCTGTGGGAGAACATCTTGGATTTTCCTTTGTATGGCGCGTGTTCATATAGAATTTGACTTTTTATGATATCTTTGTAGGTATATGTGCCTATGCTTCCATCGAATATCTGGATCGTTTGATTTTGAGGATCAAAAAGAATGTCCTGTCTCGGGTTCATAATGATGCCTCCTCTCTTTTAGTATAACAAAAAAAGCGTGTATTAAACACGCATATCAATAGAATAGTTGTAAACCAATATAAGCTATCAATGCCATAGCAATTAAGAAACCAAGCCCATATGGAAGGATCTTAGATAATAAGATTGAATCCTTTCCTTTTTGATCAACCGAGCTTAATGCGATTGCAATACTTTGTGGAGAAAGCATTTTACCAGCGGCAACACCTAGTGAGTTTAAAGCAACAATCCAATATGGATCTGCATTTAATGAAACGGCTGCATTTTGTTGAACAGCACCAAATAAAACACCTGAACTTGTTCCTGAACCAGTAACGAAAGTACCTAGACATCCAAGGCAAGGAGCAACGAATGGATAGAAACTTCCGGTAACCGCAATCGCAAATGTTGCGATGGAAGCAATCATACCGGCATATCCCATGATCTTGGCACAACCCAGAACGCATAACATAGTAATGATGGTTTCTTTCATCTGTTTTAAAGTAGCAATAAAAACTTCTTTAAAATCATTGAAAGAGGCTTTTTGAATTAATCCTCCTAAAATAGCAGAAAGGAAGATCCAAACTCCAGCTGTATTGATCCATGTAAATGTCATCGCATTTGGATTTTCTCCGGAGTACACATAGATTGTAGAAGCAAACTGTGCTAAAAAATCATTTACTGGCGCAATCAATTTTGATGTTGATAACAAGAAAATAAATATGAAAATGAAAGGACTGCAGCTTTTTAAAGCGTCTTTTGCGTTAATTGAATGTTTTTCCACTTTCATCTCATATGCAGGATCTGTTTTCTTTTTAGAGGCAAGTAGGACTGTAACCAATAAAGAACAAACACTTCCTACGACAACAGCAAGTTCAGCCCCCACAAAATAACTGACGGCAAGCTGCGGAATGACAAAACTGATACCAGTAGCCAAAGTAATTCCAGTTACACCTTTTAAAGCTTTAGGACCTTTTCCAGTGACCATAACGATCAAGAAAGGAATAACCAGCATAAATGGTGCAAGCTGTAAAGATGTAATGAAAGAAAGTTGCGTATTTTCTAACCCAACTAGATTTGCCAAAGTTACAGTTGGAATACCAATTGATCCAAAGGGTGTAGGAGCACCGTTGGCAATCAAACAAACTAGGCAAGAGAAAATTGGATCGAATCCAAGTGTCAACAACATTCCAGCAGGAATAGCAATCGCTGTTCCAAACCCAGCCATACCTTCCATAAATCCGCCAAAACACCATGCGATCAATAATACAAGGATACGTTTGTCGTTTGAAACGGATGTAATCATTTGTTTGATGACATCAATACCACCTGTTCTTAATGACAAGTTATATGTAAATACTGCTGCAATAATAACGACGACGATAGGCCAAATTGCCATTAGGATACCCTCAAGAGCAGCCGTTAAAACTTCCATTGCAGGCAATTGCCAAACAATAAAGGCTAAAACACCAGCTACGATCAGACTGCCCAATGCAGCTTTATAAGTTGGCATCTTCAAAACAGTTAAGGCAAATATCAGCCATAAAATCGGGCATAAACCCAGAATAAAATATAAAAGTTCCATAATTTAATCCCTCTTTCTTGAGCATTATATCAGAAAAAATAGATAGTTAAAAAAAATTGCAATATTTTTTAAAAATTTATGGATAATACAGCCAATTTGATGTATTATAGTGGTACAAAGTAGCGGTTTGTGTCAGAAAGTGGGGGTGATGGCACGTGTTTATGGGGGAATATGCACATAATATTGATCGTAAGGGGCGATTGATTATGCCTGCAAAATTTCGAGAAGAACTAGGTGAACACGTTGTCGTCAATCGAGGCTTAGATGGCTGCTTGTATGTGTATACTGTTGAACAATGGCAAGCAGTATATGAAAAACTTTCCACTTTACCATCAACGAATAAGGATGCTCGTATGTATCAACGTATGATGTTATCAAAAGCGGCAGAGTGTGAAATGGATGGACAGGGAAGAATATTGATACCATCTTCTTTAGTGGCGTTGGCTGGTCTTGAAAAAGAATGTTTGATTATTGGGGTTGCCAATCACTTGGAGATTTGGTCAAAAGAAAGATGGGAACGTTTGGAAGAAGAACAGAGTGCATCTTTTGAAGAAGCAGCTGAACATCTTTCCGGCTTGATGGGTTAGTTATGGAACATGTTAGCGTATTACTAAATGAATCTATAAAAATGCTTCAAATCAAAGATGATGGTGTCTATGTGGATTGCACACTTGGTAGAGGGGGCCATAGTAGTGAAATCTTAAAAAGATGTACCAAAGGTTATTTATATGCGTTTGACTGCGATCAAAACGCAATTGATGAAAGTACACCTCGACTTCAGAAAATAGGGGATAACTTTACTTGTATTCATGATAGTTTTGAACACCTGAAAGAACAATTGGATTCATTGAATGTAGATAAGGTTGATGGAATCTTGTTGGATCTAGGGGTTTCCAGTCCACAGTTCGATGATGCAAAAAGGGGATTTAGTTATCGATTTGATGCAAGATTGGACATGCGCATGAATCAGGAACAAAAATTGGATGCCTGGACAGTGGTCAATGAATATTCATTGGAAGACCTATGTCGTATATTGAAGGTTTATGGTGAAGAACCATTCGCTTATAAAATTGCATCCAAAATTGTAGAAAAACGGAAAATGAAGTCGATTGATACGACATTTGAGCTCGTAGATGTTATTAAATCAGCACTTCCCAATGCAGTATTAAGAAAAAAGGGACATCCAGCCAAACAAAGTTTTCAGGCAATACGAATGGAAGTAAATCAAGAACTTCCACAGTTGGAGGTTGTTTTAAAAGAGGGGTTAAAACGATTGAAACCACATGGCCGAATGTGTGTGATCACATTTCATTCTTTAGAAGATAGGATCGTAAAGAAAATCTTTAAAGAAGTGGCAGTGCCAAAAAAAGTGGATAAAAGATTGCCGAGTCTTGGGATAGAAAATTTAGAATATCAACTTGTGAATAGGAAACCGGTGCTGGCTTCGAAACAAGAATTAGATACGAATTATCGTGCACATAGTGCCAAATTAAGAGGAATAGAAAGGAATGAGTGCAATGGACAAGAAACGAATTAATAAAAAACATAATAGAAAGCCAAAGATTCGTCCGGAATCTTTGTTGTGCATTGCGTTTGCTCTTTCTTTCTGTTTTTATTGTGTTACTAAGATTGGATTGAATTCTTATAACATTACCTTATCTGTAGAAGATCAAAAATTAGCGGCTGAAGTAGAAGAAAAACAGCAGCAGATTGATGAACTTCAAAGTGAAGTAAACAACTTGGAAGATAAGACTAGAGTACTTGGTATGTTAGGTGATGAGGTTAAGGATAATCAGGATAATGTTTACATCATTGATTAATAATGTATAATTAATTATTAGAAGGAATGATGTGAATGAGTGTTAAAAAAAGCAATAAACAGCTTTATAGAGTAATACAAATCATGACTTTAACGGGAACATTAGTAGTTGCTAATGTTCTTTTTACCATGGTCACACATAGACATATTTGGTCTGGGCAGGATGTTTTGGATACACAAATTGCCAGCAGTATTGTTAATACAAGCGTAGAGGCAAAGCGTGGTACAATCTATGATAGAAATCACAATGTAATTGCACAGGAAGTAACGGCATATACTGTTGTAGCTTATTTGGATGATAGTTTGGAAGATGAGGATGGCAACCCGGATTATGTCAAAGATGCTGACTATACAGCCAAACAATTAGGTACTGTTCTAGATAATATTAATGAGGAAAAAGTTGCTAAGATCATAGAGGATGCAATTGACGATGAGCGTTCACAAACAGAATTAGGTACGGGAACAAAACGCTTGGATAAAGATACAATGGAAAAAATAAAGGATCTAAATCTGCCGGGAATTGACTTTATTGAAACGACAAATCGTAATTATCCAACTACACCTTTTTCTAGCAATTTAATTGGATTTGCAGCTTATGATGAAGAAAAAGAGAAAATTTCTGGTGTTATGGGTCTAGAACAGACACTGGACGAATATCTGAGTGGAAAAGATGGACAGGTTCAGTATCAACAAACAGTAGATGGTTCTATATTGCCAGGAACTACGCAAGTTTTTGAGGAAGCTGAAGATGGAAAAGATGTGGTTTTAACATTAGATGCTTCTTTACAAAGAACAGTAGAAGAACAGGTGCAGATCACAATGGAACAAAATAATGCAGAAGCTGCTTGGTGTGCAGTCATGGAAGTTGAAACTGGAAAGATCCTAGCTTGGGCTAGTTATCCAACTTTTGATCAAAATAAGCACCTGGAAATACCAAGTTATCAAGATCGGATTTCCCAGGCGGTTTATGAACCTGGTTCTGTTATGAAACCATTTACTTATGCAATTGCCTTAGATACGGGTGTTTTTCCACGAAACACAACTTTCAGAGCTGGAACATTTACATATACTTTTGACCCAAATACAAATAAGATCACTCGCGTTGCTAATGGAACTGAAACAGCATATCCACCAATTTCCGATGCCTTAGAAGAAGATTTTGGTGTAATTACATTTGAACAAGGTCTTGCATTCTCCAGTAACGTAGGTATTTGTGAATTGTTATCAAATTATGTAAACTATAATCAATATGTAGATTATATGGATAAATTCGGTTTCTTTAAATATGTTGACAGCCCATATGTTTCAGAATCTTTGGGTGTAAACAATATTGCAAATTTACCACAGGATTACTTGTCCAGTGGATTTGGTCAATCAAGTTCAATTACTATTTTGCAACTATTGCAAGCTTATACTACAATATTCAATGGTGGAACGATGGTTAAACCATATGTTGTGGATTCAATTGTAGATTCCACAACTGGAGAAGTCGTAGAAGAATATGATACAGAAGTTGTTGAAACCCCAATTTCAGAAGATACAGCTAACCAGGTCGTTGATCTAATGGAAGGGGTTCTACAAGATGGAGCAAGTGGTGCACGCTTTCGAATTGATGGTGTCGATATGGCCGCTAAGACAGGTACAGGTGAAATTTATAATGAAGAAACAGGAGTATATGATAAATATAAATACACATCTTCAATTATGGCAGCAGCTCCATCATCAGATGCGAAGATCATGGTCTACTATGGAATGGTTTCAACTAACTATGTTAACTATTCAGCAGAACCATTTAAGCAGATCATGCAGGCAGCATTGATTGCAAATGGTATTTCTGGAAGTGAATCGGATACATCATCTGAAGAAGAAACTTACGAAAAATGGGAAACCTACGCTATGCCGGGATTAACCAATCACAGTTTAACTTATGCAAATAACAAATTAGCTGATAAAAAAGTCCATGTCACAGTGATTGGGGATGGACAAAATGTTGTGGATCAATACCCAGCTAAAGATAGCACGATCAATTCCAATGATAGGGTCTTTATTTTGACAGATGGTCAGACAATCACTATGCCGGATATGACAGGCTGGACTCGAAAAGATTTAACAGCTTTCTGGCAGCTGACAGGAATTAGTATTGAAACAACCGGCTATGGAAAGGTAAAATCCCAGAATATCGAAACGGGACAGACAATATCCACAGATACAGAAATCCAAGTGGAATTAGAATAAATTTCATTTTTTCGATAATTTCTTTCATGAATTCTTGAATAATATGATATTATTATACCGAAGTGGTTAAAGGAGAAGTCGAATGAGTAAGAAAAGAGTGTATGCGTCTATTGAAATCGCGGATCAGGAAATTCGTCTTGTTGTATTGGAGATATTTGAATCGCGATACAACGTGCTTCGAGTTGAGAGCGTAGCTTGTTCAGGCGTTCAAAATCAAACCATTGTAAACGAAGCCAATGTCGTTAGTGCAATTAGAACGGCAGTTACCAATGCGCAGGCAGCTTTAGGATATAGAATTGAAAGAGTTCTTTTGGCAATTCCTAGTGTTAATGTTATGCGCAGTAATCAAAAAGTGCATGTACAGATCGAAGATGGAACCAAATCAATTCGTTTATTTCACATTCAACAGGGTTACAACAAAGCCATTCAAAAAAAGCTTGGGGATGATGTTGAATTTGTTAATGCGAATCGCATTTCCTATATTGTTAATGGACAGGAAACAAAAAAGATTCCTTTGTCACAGACCTGTGAAGAATTTACTATGGATATAGATCTTCTTTATGCGAATAAAGAGATGATCTATGCTTATGCTCGTTGTATTGAACAGGCAAATTTAGAAATTTTGGATCTATGTTTGGATAGTTATGCAATTGCACAGGAAACAGCTGTGCTAGTTCAGTCCAATGATCGTCCGATCATTCAGTTAGATTTAGAAAAAGATCACTGTACGATGGGTTTCTTTACAAATGGGCGTTTGATTAGTTGTGCTAACCTGGAAAATGGATATAATTCATTTGTTGAAGATATTACGAAAAAGTATCGTCTATCTGATGAAGTAGGATATCGCTTGTTGCAGAATATCTTTTCAGGGAATGAAGACGAAAATTCTGATGTGATCGTTTATATTGAACAAAAAGAAGATATGCGTGTAGAAATTACCGCTAAAGAATTGGCTAATGTTTGTTTACCAAAGATTCGTCAATGGATTGCCAATGTGAATGAAGCTTGTACGCCAATTGTTCGTCAAGGTAATGCAAAATATGTCATTACAGGAAAGGGGAGCAATATCTCTGTTTTGAAAGATATGGATAAAGCGTTTAATGCTGAAGCTCTTATTTATGAAGAACAAAGTATTGGTGCAAGAGATGGCAGCTACGTATGCGGTTTAGGTATGGCATATGCATGGCAGGATATCAATCGTATTCGCCATTCAGATAAAATCAGTGCAAACAACAATGAGTTGGAAGCAAGCATTGATTCGATCAATCAACAGTCAAAAAATGGTGAAGGCGGATTTACAAAAAAATTAAAGAGTGTTATCTTATCTGAAAATGATTAAAGGGGTGTAAAAAATGACAGAATTCAATCAAGTAGCAAACATTAAAGTATTTGGTGTTGGAGGCGGAGGTTCCAATGCCGTTAACCGAATGGTAGCCGATGGGGTAAAAGGTGTAGAATTTTATATCTGCAACACAGATGTACAGGTAATGAAAAACTCACCTTGTCAGAATAAAATCGTTCTAGGCCGTGAAACAACAAAAGGTCTGGGAGCTGGTGGAAATCCAGAATACGGTCGTAAAGCGGCTGAAGAAAGTGAAAGCGAAATTCGTGAAGCCATCAAAGGTAGTGATATGGTATTCATCACTGCTGGAATGGGTGGTGGAACAGGTACTGGTGCTGCACCGCTAATTGCGAAGATCTCTAAAGAAGAGGGCGCTTTAACTGTTGCGGTTGTAACTCGTCCATTTACTTTCGAAGGTAGAAGACGTGCAAACAACGCAAAAGACGGTATCGAAGAACTTAAAAAATACGTAGACTCTTTGATCGTAGTTTCAAATGATAATTTATTAGAAGTAATCGGTCGTAAACCAATTGAAGAAGCATTCCAGGCAGCTGATAACATCTTGCGTCAAGGTGTTCAGACTATCTCTGATTTGATTGCGGTTCCTGCTCTTGTTAACTTGGACTTTGCAGATGTTCGTTCTGTAATGCAGAATCAGGGGCGTGCTTTGATTGGTATTGGTATGGCTGAAGGCGAAGATAAAGCAGTATCTGCTGCTGAAAAAGCGATTCAGTCTCCATTATTGGAAGCACAGATTGCAGGTGCAAAATCAGCTATCATTAACATCACTGGTGGTGACAAAGTAAGCTTGTTTGATGCACAGAACGCTGTAGCTGTAATTCAGGATGCTGCAGGTGGAGAAGTTGACTGCATCTTTGGTATCGCAATCAATGAACAGTTAGGTGATGCAATTATCGTAACAGTAATCGCAACGGGGTTTGAAGAACCAAAACCAGTAACAAAGAAACGTTCTGACAATACAGCTAGACAGGAATCTTTGTATACACAACCAACTGTAAAAACACCAGTGAATGCCGGTGTAGTTACAAGTGTTGAAGAAACAAGTCAGGATGATCAGATTCCTAATTTCTTCTTTAATCGTTAATGAAGATATATTATATTGATGATTCATTCTTTACTCATTCTGAATTCGCCCGACAAATGGCGTATAAATTAGAAGTTTTGTTAAGAGAAAACGAAATAAACTATTTATTGATTTCTGTATCTAAGAATACGGAGAAAGAAATCAAGCGGTTTGAGGAAAGATTGAAGAAATTTAAGATAGAATTCAAACTCAGCACCCAGACTGTTGAAATTGATGGAAATTCGTTTTTGTTGACCAATAATACGCTTCGTATGCCAAATGAAGAGATTCGTGGATTTGCCGGAACTCTTTGCGTAATTGATACAACGACTTTAAAATGGAAGAGAATCTATCTTGATTTATTCCCGGATGAAGAGACGGATATCATTACCTTATTAACGGAGGCAATTGAAGAAAGCCTTGGTCTTGATGATTCGAATAGAGAAAAATCTTAAAGCTTGAGATGATGATGATCATCCAAGCTTTTTTCTTGTTTAAAAAAACCACCGTAAAGGTGGTCGTAACTAATTAATCCCAGTAGTAATCATAATCGTACCAGTCATCATCAAAATATGGCTGAATATTATATTCATCTTGATATGTATAATAATACGAATTGCTGGTAATAAGCTCTAAGATTCCATTTTCGATGGATAAGACAGCATTTACGCAGGCTATGATCGATAATACAAGGGCAATGATCCAATGTTTATTATTCTCAAAATCTTTCAAGGCAAATGCTATACTGACTATTGCCATGGCAATTGGAATTATTACTAATAGCCATAACCTTGAAAAGATAGGTAATAAGATGATTGAAGCAATCGATAAGATCAGTACCAGCAACCAGGTGCCTTCATTTTTATTTTGATATTTTTGTGTTTGTTTTGTCTCCTTAATAGGTGGCATATCATTGGGTTTTTCTGTCATAGTATTCCTCCTAATAAAAGTATTCTATCATAAAAGGAAAAAATCTGAAATTTTAGTGCCAAAAACCTCAAAAAATAATTTTTTTAAAAAAAATTAAAAAAAGTGTTGCATCATATATAAAGTCGTGATAGTATATGTAGGCACTTGTTAAGGAACAAGTTAAATATAAATGGCGCGTTGGAGAAACGGTTAACTCACATGCCTTTCACGCATGCATTCACGGGTTCGAATCCCGTACGCGTCACCAATGAAAAACCAAGCCCTAGAGATAGGGCTTTTAATTTACATGTTATTTAAAATAATAAAAAGATAGATGAGGTAGGCAAAAATATGAAGTGGAATTTTAATCGTTTCACTTCATTTTGTGATTGACAATTGTTGACTTTTAGTCTAATATTGTAAATTGCATAAAAGTCTGCCATTTTTTATAATGCGCAGATGAAAAAATGAAAAAATCAAACGAAAGGATGGCATGCATGGACAGCAACAAAGCGTATCGTATAGTTTCATGTGGTAAGAAATCCACACGCCGAGACTACTCAAAAGTTAGTGGTAAGCTAGAACTACCAAACCTTGTCGAAATCCAGACAGATTCCTTTAAATGGTTTACACGCCAGGGAATCCAAGAAGTTTTTGAAGAAATCTATCCAATCGAAAACTATGGTAAAAACATTAAGTTAAATTTCATTCGTTATCATTTTGACGAGCCAAAATATAACGCTGAACAATCCATGTACAGAGAATGTAATTACGCAGCACCTCTGTATGCCGAGATGGAACTAGAAATCACAGATCCTGAAACAGGTGAATTGGTTACTAAAAACGAGGAAGTATATTTAGGGGATTTCCCTTTGATGACAGAAACTGGAACATTCATCATCAATGGTGCCGAACGTGTTATCGTATCTCAGATCGTACGTTCTCCAGGAGCATATTTTTCTGAAAGTTATGATGATAAGACTGGTAAACAAAATTTTGAATGTGAATTGATTCCAAGTCGTGGTACTTGGCTTGAGTTTATGACAGAACAAAAGAAAACAATGGCAGGACGCACAATCAATGTTTCAATTGATCGTCGTCGTAAAGTTCTTTTCTCAATTTTGTTTAAAGCTATTGGTATGTCTTTGAATCTTGAAGTTAATGAAGATACATTGGATACAACAGAAATGGAAACATTCCTGCATACGATTGGACGTAACTGGGAGGATGTAGCTCAGGATCCAGAAAATCGTGAATACATGAACTTGTATTTGTTGTTGTATACAGCTTTCTTTGGAAAATACGAAGAAATTGAAAATTCTTTATTAAACGATAAAGTTAAAACGACTCAGGAAGCATTATTGTCTTTCTATGAAAACCAGCGCAGTGATGAGATTCCTACTCTTGATGGATCTATTTCATTGATGCAGGCAAAATTCTTCGATCATCGTCGTTATGATCTAACAAAAGCTGGAAGATATAAATTAGGTAAGAAATTGAATGCCATTGCCCGTATGGATGGTATGACTCTTGCTCATGATATTATCGATGTAGACGGAAATGTTTACATGGAAAAAGGCTTGATGATCCATCGTGATGAAAGAAATGCGTTACGTGAAGAACTTGCCAAAGGTACATATTGTACAGCTTATCCATTTAGAGCTGAATTCCATGAAGCAGATATCGTAAGTATACCTACAAGCTTTAATACAGGTCTTGTTGGACGTATTTTAGCAAAAGACATCGAAGTAAATGGTGTACTTTATGAACAGGGAACTGTTTTGACACAAAAAGATGTAGATGTTTTAAAGGAAAATAAAGAAGAAGTTGCGATCTATGCCGGCTTATTTGCAAAACCGGTTGTATTGACCAAAGAAAACTGCAATGCTGTATTCAACTATGGTCAGCGTTTATATGTGCTAGGTCGATTAACAAATGCCAAGGGACAAGATATCGTTGATGAGGATATGGAACTAGTTGCACAGCGTTATATGATCGGTGTAACTCCAGATAAGATCAGCGATGAAGATCGTTTAGCTGTTAGCCAGCGTGCTTTAAACGAAGAAGTAACCGCATGGTTGGTTGGTGCCTGCATCCAGGAAGTTTATGTAACAGACAAAGCAGGAAATGAGATTAAGATTGCCGGTAATGATCCATTCGCTAATAAACATACGATCACAATGTCTGATATGTACGCATTCTTCTCTTATAGCTTGAATGTTATGGAAGGTGTCGGAACAACAGATGACATCGATATGTTGGGTAACCGTCGTATCCGTTCAGTTGGTGAATTGATCCAGAACCAGTTTAGAATTGGTTTATCAAGAATGGAACGTGTTGTTAAAGAACGTATGTCTATCCAGGAATTAGATAGCTTAACACCAAGAAAATTAACCAACATTCGTCCATTAACGGCAGCTATCAAAGAGTTCTTCTCAAGTTCTCAGTTATCTCAGTTCATGGACCAGCAGAACCCGCTAGCAGAACTTACAAACAAGCGTCGTATTTCTGCATTAGGACCTGGTGGTATCACTCGAGATCGTGCAAGTTATGAGGTTCGTGACGTTCACAGTTCTCACTACGGACGTATTTGTCCAATCGAGACACCAGAAGGTCCAAACATCGGTTTGATCTCTAACTTGACTACATATGCAAAAATCAATAAATATGGTTTCATTCAGACTCCATATCGTATCGTAAATAAAGATGGTACTGTTCAAGAAGAAGCTGTTTATCTAAGTGCGGATGAAGAAGCAGATTATGTAATCGCACAGGCCAACGAGGTTCGCGATGGACGTTTGGTTAACGAACGTGTCGTAGCTCGTAAGGCTGGAGATACGATCATCGCTCGTCGTGAAGACGTAGAACTTGCCGACGTTAGTCCAAAACAGATCGTTTCTGTTGCGACTGCCTGTGTCCCATTCTTGGAAAACGACGATGCTTCTCGTGCCTTGATGGGTGCCAACATGCAGCGTCAGGCCGTACCTTTGTTAGTTCCACATTCTCCATATGTAGGAACAGGTATCGAATATAAGATCGCTAAAGACTCTGGTGTCGGTGTTGTTGCCAAAGAAGATGGAATCATTACCTATGTTGACTCAATCCGTATCGTTGTCAAAGACAATGAAGGCGCAGAGCACACATATCAGCTAAGAAAATTTGCTCGCTCTAATGCAAGTACTTGCATTAACCAGCGTCCAATCGTGGAGGTTGGTGAAAAGGTTGAAAAAGGTGATATCCTTGCCGATGGTCCAAGTATGCAAAATGGTGAGCTTGCTTTAGGACAAAACGTAACAATTGCTTACATGACATGGTATGGTTACAACTATGAGGATGCGATCATCATGTCAGAAAGAATGGTAAGTGATGATGTATATACTTCAATTCATATCGAAGAATATGACATTGATTGCCGTGATACTAAACTTGGCCCAGAAGAAATCACCCGCGATATTCCAAACGTTGGTGAAGCAGCTGTTCGTCAATTAGACGAAAGAGGTATCATCCGTATTGGGGCTGAGGTTAAAGAAGGAGATATCCTTGTTGGTAAGGTTACGCCAAAAGGACAGAGCGAAGTAAGCCCAGAAGAAAAACTTCTATTAGCTATCTTCGGTGAAAAATCACGTGAAGTACGTGATAACTCATTGAAAGTACCTCATGGTGGTGCTGGAATCGTTCATTCGATCCGTGTGTTCAAACGTGGCGATGGATCTGATCTTCCACCTGGAGTAAATCAGCGAGTTAAAGTATATATCGTCCAGAAACGTAAGATTTCTGAAGGGGATAAAATGTCTGGACGTCATGGTAATAAAGGTGTCATCTCTAAGATCCTTCCAGTAGAAGATATGCCATTTATGGCAGATGGTACACCAATTGATATCATCTTGAACCCATTCGGTGTGCCTTCTCGTATGAACATCGGACAAATCTTGGAAATCCATTTAGGTTATGCAGCTAAGAAATTAGGCGTTAAGTTCTCAACTTCAGTATTTGATGGTTTATCAAATGAAGAACTTGCAAGCGTAATGGAAGAAGCAAACATGACCAAAGATGGAAAACAGGTTCTATATGATGGACAGACAGGACAGCCTTTCGATGAAAGAATTTCTGTTGGTGTAATGTACATGATCAAGCTTGCTCACATGGTTGACGATAAACTTCATGCTCGTGCAACGGGACCTTATTCACTAGTAACTCAGCAGCCATTAGGTGGTAAAGCACAAAATGGTGGACAGAGATTTGGTGAGATGGAGGTTTGGGCACTTGAAGCTTATGGTGCTGCTCATACATTGCAGGAAATCTTGACAATCAAATCCGATGATATTCAAGGACGTATCAAAACATATGAAGCTATCATCAAAGGTAAAGATATTCCAGAACCAGGAATTCCAGAATCATTCCGCGTATTGATGCACGAGTTACAAGGTCTTGCGATTGATGTTCGTTTGTTGGATGAAAATAACAATGAAGTTGATATCACAAGCGATGACGATGAACCAGGAACAGTGCATGAACATAATCACGAAGAACACAAGGAAGAACTTGTGAATGATATGGATGAATCAAATGATTCATTTGAAGAACTAGAAGAAGAGGAGGCTTAAAAATCTATGAGTATAAACAATTTTGCCTCAATTCAGGTTCGTTTGGCATCACCTGAAACGATCTTAAAATGGTCACATGGTGAAGTAACAAAGCCTGAAACGATCAACTATCGTTCTCAAAAAGCAGAACGTGACGGACTTTTCTGTGAGCGCATTTTCGGCCCTACAAAGGACTGGGAATGTGCCTGCGGTAAATATAAGAAGGTGCGTTTTAAAGGCGTTGTCTGCGATCGTTGTGGTGTTGAAATCACAAAAGCGAGCGTAAGACGTGAACGTATGGGTCATATCCATTTGGCTGCTCCAGTAGCTCACATCTGGTATCTACGCGGTATTCCAAGTCGTATGGCTTTATTGTTGGATGTGACACCAAAACAACTTGAAGAAGTAGTATACTTTGTAAGCTATATCGTAACCGATCCTAAGGATACAGATCTAGGATACAAACAGATCTTGTCTGAAAGAGAATATCGTGAAAATATGGCTATCTATGGAGCTGGTTCTTTTACAGCACAAACAGGTGCTGAGGCTGTATTGCGCCTATTACAGGATGTAGATCTTGAACAAGAATATGCAGATGTTCAAGAAGCTCTAGAAAAAGCTCAAGGTGAAAAACGTAAAAAATTGATCAAACGTCTTGATACGATCAATGCGTTTAGAAAATCAGATAACAAACCTGAATGGATGATCCTGACAAACATTCCGGTAATACCACCAGATTTAAGACCAATGTTACAGTTGGATGGTGGACGTTTTGCGACAAGTGATCTAAATGATCTATATCGTCGTGTAATCACTCGTAACAATCGTCTTCGTAAATTGTTGGAACTTGGTACACCAAATATCATCGTTCAAAACGAAAAACGTATGTTACAGGAAGCAGTTGATGCTTTAATCGATAATGGACGCCGTTCTAAACCAATCACAGGAGCTGGAGGACGTGCTCTAAAATCACTTTCACATTCATTGAAAGGTAAACAGGGACGTTTCCGTCAGAACTTGTTGGGTAAACGTGTTGACTTCTCTGGACGTTCTGTTATTGCCGTAGGACCAGATTTGAAGATGTATCAGTGTGGTATTCCCCGTGAAATGGCAATCAACTTGTTTAAACCATTTATTATTAATGAAATCGTAAATCAACAATTGGCAGCCAATCCAAAAAATGCTGAAAAGTTGATCGAACGACGTGATCCTAGAATTTGGGATGTTGTTGAAAAAGTAATTGATGGATATCCAGTTTTGATGAACCGTGCTCCTACGCTTCACCGTTTGGGTATTCAGGCTTTCCTTCCTAAACTTGTAGAAGGACGTGCTATGCGTCTACATCCACTTGTTTGTACCGCATTTAATGCTGACTTCGACGGTGACCAGATGGCTATTCATGTTCCTTTGTCTGAAGAAGCACGTGCTGAGGCATTGGTCATGATGCTAGGTTCTCATAATATCCTTGGTCCAAAAGATGGAAAACCAATCGTTACTCCAGGTCAGGACATGGTTATGGGTAACTTCTATCTAACAATGGAAGAAACGAAACAGGAATTGTTGGAAGAATCTCAGCGTTATATGGATGCAGATTGTCCAAAAGAAGCTGCAGCTTGGAAACGCTATGCATTAAATGAAGGTCATGTATATTCAGATGTAGATGAAGTTATGCTTGCATATCAAACAGGGCAGGTTCACTTGCATTCACGTATTGCATTGCCTGTTAAGGGTATGAATAAAACTTCATTTAATCCAGTGCATGAAAATGATTACTTGATCACAACTGTAGGAAAGATCATCTTCAATGATATGTTCCCTGCAGACTTCCCGTATTTGAACGAAGTTTCAAAAGAAAACTTTGAAGAAACTCCAGCTAGATACTTCGTAAAACCTGGAGAAGATATCAAAGCATATATCGAGCAGCTACCAATCGTAGATGCTGTTAAGAAAAAAGACTTAGGTAAAGTTATTGCTGAAGTATTTAAACGATACTCTGTTGATGAAACTGCTGAAATTCTTGACCAGATCAAGGCAAAAGGATTTAAGTATTCAACAGTTGCTGGTATTACCGTTTCACTTTCTGATATTGAAGTGGCTCCTAATAAATGGGAACATGTCGATGAAGGTCGTGAAAAAGCGGATCAGTTAAAACGTCTACAGCGTAAAGGTATGTTGACGATGGAAGAGTGGGAACGTCATCTTAATAAGCTATGGGCAGATGTAAAAGATGATATCGTAGGTGAGTTGATGGCTAACTTACCTAGAAAGAACCCAATCAACATGATGGCTACTTCTGGTGCCCGTGGTAATACATCTAACTTTACACAGCTTGCCGGAATGCGTGGTTTAATGGCTAAACCTGGTAGTGGTAAGGGTAGAAGCGGTGAATATGTTCCTTCTATCATAGAGGTTCCTATCTACTCTTGTTTCCGTGAAGGTCTAAACGTATCTGAGTTCTTTATCTCTACACACGGTGTGCGTAAAGGTTTGACCGATACGGCCTTGAAAACAGCGGAATCAGGTTACTTGACTCGTCGTCTTGTTGACGTTGCACAGGATGTTATCGTAAAAGAAGATGACTGTGGAACTGATAAAGGATACTGGGTAGAAACATTGATGGATCGTAAGACAAACACTGTCATTGAACCATTGATGGATCGTTTAGTTGGACGTTATTCTAAACAAGATGTAACAGATCCAAATACAGGTGAACTTATTATTGCCAGTGATGAATTCATCACGGATGAAATCGCAAAACGCATCGTAGATGCTGGAATTGAAGGTATGTATATCCGTTCTGCATTTACTTGTAAGTCAAGACATGGTGTATGTCGCAAATGTTATGGGCGTAACATGGCTACAGGTAAAGATGTAGAAGTTGGTGAAGCTATTGGTATCATGGCTGCTCAGAGTATCGGTGAGCCAGGTACACAGTTAACAATGCGTACATTCCATACCGGTGGTGTTGCCGGCGGTGATGGAGGAGACATTACACAGGGTCTTCCTCGTGTCGAAGAGTTATTTGAAGCACGTTGTCCAAAAGGTGTTGCCGTAATCGCACAGATTACAGGTGAGATCACTTCAATCGAACGTATTGAAGGAACAATGCGTCAGGAAGTTATCGTAACAAACGCTAACGAAAGCGTTTCTCATAAGATCAATGCAAACCAGACACTTCGTCCATGGGTACAGGTTGGAGCAACAATTCAGGCTGGTGTTGCCATGACAGAAGGTCCATTGGATCCAAAAGAATTGTTGCGTGTAGCTGGTGTTCGTGAAGTTCAGGATTATATCTTGAAAGAAGTTAAAAAGGTTTACCAGTCACAAGGTATCGAAATCAGCGATAAGCACATCGAAGTTATGATCAAACAGATGCTTAAGAAAGTTATCGTTGTAGACAGCGGAGATACAGATCTAAATGTTGGTGTTCAGTTATCTTTGAATAACATCACTAAGATCAACCGAGATGCTTTACTTTCTGGAAAGACACCTGCTCAGTTCAAACCAGTATTGTTAGGTATTTCAAAAGCCAGTGTTGAGACAGATTCATTCTTATCAGCAGCCAGCTTCCAGGAAACTACAAAAGTGTTGACAGATGCTACGATCAAAGGAAAAGTTGATAATTTGATTGGTCTTAAAGAAAATGTCATTATCGGTAAGTTGATTCCTGCCGGAACTGGATGCGAAGGCGACCGTCCTCAGAATGCAATCGTTATGGCAAAGGCAAAAGAACTACGTGACAAACGTATTGCTCGTATGCATGAAGTTCAAGACGAAGAGTTTGATAACATCGTCAATGAAAATTTAACGGAAGAACTTCCAAAAATGGATGAAGAACCATCTTTAGATCAAGATGGAATCATCAATGACAGTGATGTTCTAGACAACCAGTCTATTGAAATCAATGAATAACATAAAAGATCCAGATATACGTCTGGATCTTTGTGTTATTATAGAAAGAGAAAAGAGGGATGATTATGGATTATAGAAAACTACAAAACGGAAGTGACATTCGAGGGATTGCCATTGAAGGAATCGAAGGCGAACATGTAAACTTAACTAATGAGGCCGTATATGATCTAGCTCGCGCTTTTTTAACTTTTATTCGTGAAAAACATAGTAAAAAAGATTGTCGTATTTCAATCGGGCATGATTCCAGATTAAGTGCTGATAGTCTATGCCATTCCATCATGGATGGTTTGATCTTTGATGGAGCACAAGTTTTGGATTGTTCTTTAGCGAGCACACCGAGCATGTTTATGTCTTGTATCTTTGAAGAATATGATTGTGATGGAGCTATTATGGTTACCGCAAGTCATTTACCATTCAATCGTAATGGTATGAAGTTTTTTGATAAAGATGGAGGGTTAAATAAAGAGGATATTGCCCGTATTATTGAAATTGCCAATACCCAGTCATTTATTCATGAAAACAACGGTTCCTGCACAAAAGCAAATTTGATGGATACGTATTCAAGACATTTACAGGAAATCATTAAAGAGGGTGTCAATGCCCCAGATCATGAACATCCGTTAAAAGGACTGCATATCGTAGTGGATGCAGGAAATGGAGCTGGAGGCTTTTATGTTGAAAAAGTTTTAAAACCGCTCGGTGCCAATGTAGAAGGTTCTCAATTTTTAGAACCGGATGGTCATTTCCCCAATCATATTCCAAATCCAGAAGATAAAAAAGCAATGGATTCTATCTGTCAGGCTGTAGTAAAACATAAAGCCGATTTAGGTATTATCTTTGATACAGACGTGGATCGAAGTAGTGCGGTTGACAGTCATGGAAAACCTATTAGCCGTAATGCGATCATTGCGTTAGCAGCAATGTTAGTAAAAAAAGATCATGCAGGAACTACGATCGTCACAGATAGTGTAACAAGTGATGAGCTTCACGATTTTTTAAATACTCACGGTTTAAAACACCATCGTTTTAAAAGAGGATATAAAAACGTCATTAATGAAGCGATTCGCTTAAATGAAGCTGGCATTGATTGCCAATTAGCAATTGAAACAAGTGGACATGCTGCCTTAAAAGAGAATTATTTTTTGGATGATGGGGCTTATCTAGCAACCAAGATCGTTATTGAAGCAGCTAAAACACCGGTGGATGAACTGATCAAAGATTTAAAATATCCATTAGAAGAAAAAGAACTGCGTTTTAAGATCAACGCAGAGGATTTTCAAGACTATGGAGATCAGGTATTGGATAGTTTAAAAGAGTTTGTAGCAAAACAACCAAATATGGAGCCCGCAAAAGATAATTATGAAGGATATCGTGTTTGTTTTGATCATGGTTGGTTCCTTCTTAGAAAATCATTACATGATCCAATCTTGCCTTGTAATATTGAATCCACAAAAGAAGGCGGTTGTAAAGAAATCGCCAATACGATGTATCCTTTCATGGTTCAGTTTGAAAAGCTGGATCTTGCATCATTAAAACAATTCATTGAATAAAAAAGATATCCAGATCATAAGATCTGGATATTATTTTTTAGACAGGTTTCAATCATTTCTTTAGGCCAGATACTGGCTTGAACTTCACCAATATGTGCTTTCTTTAATAGAAGCATGCATAGCCTTGATTGACCGATTCCTCCGCCAATAGTGTAAGGTAATCGCTTTTCCATGATTGCTTGATGGTATGGATAATTTAATCTTTCTAGACAACCTTCTTTTTCTAATTGAATTGGCATTGAGTTTTCGTCTACACGAATTCCCATACTGGAAATTTCTAAAGCACACTGCAGCGGTTCATACCAGAATAAAATATCTCCATTTAAGCTCCAATCATCATAATCTGGAGCACGTCCATCGTGCTTTTTACCATTTGATAACTTATCACCTATTTGCATGACAAATACGCAGCCGTATTTTTTCGTGATTTCATTTTCTCTTTCTTTTGCGGTTAGCTCAGGATATAGATCCAACAGTTCCTGGGTTGTGATAAAGGTAATGTCATCTGGAAGGTGATTTACAGCTTGAGGATATTTATACCACACTTCATGTTCCATGTGTTTGATGACTTTAAAGATACGTCTAACATGACTTTTTAAGACATTTTCGGTTCTTTCTTCTTTTGCAATAATTCTCTCCCAGTCCCACTGATCAACATAGGCTGAATGGAGATTGTCTAATTCTTCATCTTTACGAATGGCATTCATATTCGTATAGAGTCCTTCATGATTTGAAAAACCATATAATTTAAGTGCCATACGCTTCCATTTTGCAAGTGAATGAACGACTTCAATATCTTCGTTTGGAATGGCATTCATTGAAAAGTGCACTGGAGATTCAAATCCATTTAAATTATCGTTTAACCCAGAACTTTTTTCTACAAACAATGGTGCAGAAATTCGGGATAGATGTAATTCCTTACCAAACTCATGCTGGAATGTATCTCGAATGTATTTGATAGCTTCCTGTGTCTCACGAACGGATAAAACAGGATTATAATCCTTAGGGATAATAAGGCTCATGAATATATACCTCCTTGAAAACATGCTCATATTGTATCATATCAAAAAGCTAATGAAAATTATTTCTTGTTGTTTATGAAAGAAATTTGCGCATATCAAAATTCCATTGAAACCACTTACAATATTTGATAAATTATTTGTTAGGGAGGATTTGATCATGAGAGATCGTTTTTCAAGCCGTTTAGGCTTTATTTTAATCAGTGCCGGATGTGCTATTGGTTTGGGTAATGTCTGGCGTTTTCCGTATATTACAGGTCAGTATGGAGGAGCTGCTTTCGTAGTTGTTTATTTATTTTTCTTGATCGTACTAGGCTTACCGGTCATGGTTATGGAATATTCTGTTGGTAGAGCAAGTCAAAGAAGTGCTGCAAAATCTTTTGATGTTCTTGAACCTAAGGGAACTAAATGGCATTGGATGAAGTATTCCTGTTTGGTAGGCAATTATTTGTTGATGATGTTTTATACAACAATATGTGGTTGGATGCTTGTATATTTCATTAAGATGATCACGGGGGATTTCAATGGTCTAAGTACTGAGCAAGTCTCAGCTGAGTTTAATAATATGTTGGCTAATCCACTCATACAGGTAGGGTTTATGTTTATTGTTGTTTGTATCGGTTTTTGGGTTTGTTCCAAAGGCTTACAAAATGGGGTGGAAAAGATATCTAAATATATGATGATCGCACTTTTAGCAATCATGTTGGTGCTGGCAGTTCGTTCTGTTACTCTTAATGGAGCAGTTGAAGGAATTAAATTTTATTTATTGCCTGATTTTTCTAAAATGGTTGATTCAGGCTTTGGTGAAGTTGTATTTGCAGCTATGGGACAGGCTTTTTTTACTTTGAGTCTGGGAATTGGAGCTATTGCGATTTTTGGAAGTTATATTGATAAAGAAAGAAGACTTACAGGTGAGGCGATTCAAGTTGTTTGTTTGGATACATTTGTTGCCTTAGTAGCTGGCCTGATTGTTATCCCCGCATGTTTTGCCTATGGTGTTAATCCCGGAGAAGGTCCAGGCCTTGTTTTTGTGACATTACCTAATATTTTTGCCAATATGCCTATGGGGCAATTATGGGGTGCATTGTTTTTCTTATTTATGGCTTTTGCAGCTTTAACGACAATTATTGCGGTATTTGAAAATATCTTGAAGATGACGGAAGAATTGACTGGATGGGATCGTAAAAAATCGGTTCGTATTAGTTTTATTCTTGTATTTCTTTTATCTTTGCCTTGCGCTTTAGGATTTAACTTATTTAATTTTATTCAACCATTTGGTACTGGTACGACTATCCAGGATCTTGAAGATTTTATTGTTTCAAATAATTTACTACCATTAGGGTCTATGATTTATGTGTTATTTTGTACGTCTAGATATGGTTGGGGATGGAAAAATTTTCTTCAGGAGGCCAATACCGGAGAAGGGATACGTTTTCCTAAATCGATTCGTTTTTATGTTGCATACATCATTCCTTTGATCATTTTGGTCATCTTTATTCAGGGATATTGGAGCAAGTTTTTCTGATATTATTGATTTATTAAAATAAATTGCCTATAATGTAAATTATGAAAATATATTGAAAATTAGGAGGAATATTATGAAAAAAATAATGAAAGCGGCTGTAGCAGCAACTTTGATGTTGTCAATGACGGCCTGCGGTTCTAGTGATGGGACATCCGATGCAAATACGAAAGTAGGTATCATACAATTAACAGAACATCCAGCTTTAGATGCTTCTTATGAAGGATTCATGGATGCCTTGAATGAAGCAGGATATACAGAAGAAAATACATCTTTTGACTATCAGAATGCTTCAAATGATTTATCGAATTGCGATACGATTGCCGATAAATTGGTGAGTGATGGAAATGATTTGATTTATGCGATTGCGACTCCAGCTGCACAAAGTGTTGCTGGTAAGACAAGTGATATTCCGATCGTCGTTTCTGCGGTAACGGATCCAGCAGAATCTGGATTGGTTGATTCTAATGAGGAACCAGGTACAAATGTAACCGGAGCTAGTGATTTAACTCCTGTATCAGAACAAATTGATCTTTTAAAACAATTATTACCAGATGCGAAAAAGATTGCAATTATGTACTGCAGTAGTGAAGATAATTCTATTTTACAGGCAGAATTAGCTCAAGAAGCAGCTCAAGAAGCAGGTCTGGAATATGAGATTGCAACTGTGTCTGATTCAAATATGATTCAGCAGGTAACGGAATCTTTGATTGGTAAAGTAGATGCTATTTATATTCCAACAGATAATCTTCTAGCGGAAGGTATGAGTACTGTAGCTCAAGTTGCCAATGCGAATAATCTACCTTGTATCGTAGGCGAAGAAGGAATGACAGAAAATGGTGGATTAGGAACGTATGGTATTGATTATTATGAATTAGGGAAATTGGCAGGCCAGCAAGCCGTAGCTATCTTAAATGGTGAAAAAACAGCGGCTGAAACACCAATTGCTTATTTACCTGCTGAACAATGTACATTAACAATCAATAAAGGTGTTGCCGATGAACTTGGTATTACAATTCCTGCCGATTTATTAGAAAGTGCAACAGTGATTGAATAATTATGAGTGTCTTATTAGCAATGCAGGGAGCCCTATCACAAGGTGTTTTGTGGGGTTTGATGGCATTAGGTGTATATATAACATATCGAATCTTGGATATAGCTGATTTAACCGTTGATGGATCTTTTGCAACAGGGGGTGCTGTATGTGCAGTGTGTGTCGTGAATGGAGTGGATCCCATTCTAGCTTTATTATTAGCGACAATAGCTGGAGCTGTTGCAGGGTTTGTAACTGGTTTTCTTCATACAAAGTGTGAAATACCAGCAATTTTGGCAGGAATCTTGACGCAGATTGGTTTGTATTCAATTAATTTAAGAATTATGGGACGTTCTAATACGCCACTTTTGAAATCGGAAACGCTGTTTAAAAACATCTCGGAAATGACAGGTCTATCATCAACCTGGACAGCTTTGATCATTGGTATCATTGTTTCTGTTGTAATCGTAGCTATCTTATACTGGTATTTTGGAACGGAAATAGGTTCAGCAATTCGTGCAACAGGAAATAATGAACAAATGGTTCGAGCTCTAGGTGTTAATACAAGTGTTACTAAGATCTTAGGTTTAATGATAGGAAATGCTTTGATTTCTCTTTCTGGAGCTTTGGTTACGCAATCACAGGGATATGCGGATATTAAAATGGGAATCGGTGCTATTGTCATTGGGTTGGCATCCATCGTTATAGGTGAAGTTATTTTTGGTCAAAAAGGAAATTTTGCTTTTCGTTTAACTTCTATTATTGTAGGGTCAATTATTTATCGTATCATCGTTGCGATTGTATTGCAGATGGGAATGAATACAGATGATCTAAAGCTTTTAACGGCTATATTAGTGGCAATTGCTTTAAGTGTTCCTGTGCTTATCTCAAAACGTAATCAAGTTGCTATGTATAAAAAGTTGACAGGGAAGGAGGAATAAAACATGTTAAAGATCAAAAACGTGTCAAAGACCTTCAATCCTGGTACGGTAAATGAAAAGAAAGCTTTGAATAATATCAATCTTGAAGTACATGATGGTGATTTTATCACGATCATCGGTGGAAATGGTGCTGGAAAGAGTACCTTGATGAATATGATTGCCGGTGTGTATCCGATTGATTGTGGATATATTTATTTGGCCGATAAGAATATTTCGCTTTTAAAAGAACATCAAAGAGCTCAGATGATTGGACGAGTTTTTCAAGATCCGATGTTGGGGACAGCTTCCGATATGGCAATTCAGGAAAATTTAGCTATGGCCAATCGTCGTGGAATGAAGCGAGGCCTTCGCTGGGGCATTACCAAAGAAGAAAAAGAAGTTTTTTATAAAACGCTTCAACGTTTGGGGTTAGGTCTAGAAGACAGAATGACAGTAAAGGTTGGACTTTTATCTGGTGGGCAAAGACAGGCATTGACTTTGTTAATGGCAACTCTAAAAAAACCTCAATTATTATTATTGGATGAACATACGGCAGCTCTTGATCCGCGTACGGCTCATAAAGTTTTAAAAATCACCGAAGAAATCGTAGATGAACAAAAATTGACGGCTTTGATGGTTACACACAATATGCAGGATGCAATCAATATAGGAAATCGTTTGATCATGATGCATGAAGGACGTATTATTTATGATGTTAAAGGTGAAGAAAAGAAACGTTTGAAAGTGGAAGACTTATTGAAAAAATTTGAAGAGGCAAGTGGCGATGTATTTGCTAATGATAGAATGATGTTAGGATAACGGGCACAATGTCCGTTTTCTTTTTAGGAAGGAATTTAATATGACAGAAAAAGAAAAGATGGAACAGGGTCGATGGTATGATGCCAACTATGACATTGACTTGGTTAAACGACGAATGCATAGTTATGATCTTTGTTTTGAATATAATCAGTTAAAGCCAAGTGATCCTAGAAAGAAAGATGTCCTTAATTTGATCTTAAATGCTTCATGTGAACACATTGAAGTGTTAAGTCCAGTCACATTTGATTATGGAAAAAATACAACATTTGGCGAAAATGTTTTTGTGAATATCAATTGTTATTTTATGGATGGCGCAAAGATTACAATAGGTAACAATTGTTTTATTGGACCATCTTGTGGATTTTATACGGCCAATCACCCTTTAGATCCTGATAAGAGAAATCAGGGTTTTGAGCAGGCATTGCCTATCAAGGTCAAAGACAATTGTTGGATCGGTGCCAATGTTTCTATTATGCCAGGGGTAACAATCGGTGAAAATAGTGTTATCGCAGCAGGGGCTGTTGTGACAAAAGATGTTCCAGATAATTGTCTTGTGGCAGGTGTTCCGGCAAAGATCATAAAGTTTATAGAATGAAAATATCTTACATTTTAAAGAAAACTGTTTACATTCATTTATTTTTGCGTTATAGTTAATTAAACCAAAGCGGAAGAGATCAAACAGAAAGATGTGCGCAAAGCGAGTCGGGATGGTGGAAGCCGATCGTAACAGTTCTGCAAATGGACTTCCAAGGGCGATGTGAAAGAGTTTTCGAGTAGCTAAGACGGGTTCAACCGTTATATTGATGAGAATGTGATCGCATTCAAGAGGTGGGTATTCGTTTACCAATTCAGGTGGTACCGCAGATTATTGTATATTCTGTCCTGTGTCAAAGTTTTTTGATGCAGGACTTTTTTTATAAGGTGGTGAGACGATGGATAAAGATGATTGGAAATTAACAGAAGCTAGAATAAAAAAACAAGTAGAAAGAAAAAAGGAGAACATTATCATGAAAACAATTACGAAAATTTCAACCATTTTATTATCAACAACTTTATTGTTTGGATGTGCATCCAATACAGATGATTCAATTCCTGTGGTAGGTGTAGCTCAGATCGTTTCGCACACATCATTAAATACAATACGTGATAGTTTTAGTGCACAGATGGAAGAACTAGGCTATATAGATGGCGAAAATATTGAAATCAATTATGCAGATGCATCCAATCAGCAAAGCAATCTAAATTCAATCATTACCCAGTTCGAAGATGATGAAAGTGATGTTATTGTTGCGATTGCGACGCCGACAGCTCAGGCAGCAGCCAACGCAGCCGAAACAATTCCAGTAGTATTTTCAGCTGTATCGGATCCAGTAGGATCTAAATTAGTTAGTGATCCAGAACATCCTGATCTTAATATCACGGGAACTAGTGATGAGGTTCAAGTGGATCAAATCTTAGATCTTGCCTTGCAGATTGATCCAAGTATCAAAACAATTGGTTTCTTGTATAACGCAGCCGAAACAAATTCAGTTTCTAATCTAGAGAAGGCAAAAGAGTATTGTGAAGCTAATAATTTAGAATTGATTGAAGGGACTGGAAAAGATATGACTGAACTACAATCAAGTGCGGTAAGTTTATGTGAGAAAGTGGATATTCTATTTGCTCCAAACGATAATACTGTAGCCAGTGGCATGCAGTCATTGTCGCAGATTGCCTTGGACGCTAAAATTCCTTTCTATACCGGTGCAGACTCAATGGTGCAGGATGGAGGCTTTGCGACAGTAGGAATCGATTACGAAGAACTGGGTAAGGAAACTGCAAATATGGTAGATCAAATTTTGAATGGAACGTCTGTAAGTGATATTCCTGTTAAAGTCTTTAAGGATAATTTAAATATTTATATTAATCAGAATGCATTGGATACTTTAGGAATTCAATTAAGTGATGATATCAAAAATAACGACAGATTGATTATGGTGGAATAGGAGTGGTTTGATGTCTTTGACGATCATTTTAAAAGCAATTGAATTAGGACTCATTTTCTCAATCTTATCTCTAGGTGTTTATATATCTTTTCGTGTTTTAAATGTACCGGATCTTACAGTGGATGGCTCTTTTGCGACAGGATGTGCTGTTTGTGCTGTAATGACGATTGCAGGCCATCCTTATCTTGGTTTATTGTTGGCGTTTGTAGCGGGTGGTTTATGTGGAATGGTAACGGCATTTCTTCAAACCAAAATGCATATGCAGCCTTTATTAGCTGGCATATTGACTATGGTTGCTCTCTATTCGATTAATTTACGAATTATGAGTGGAGCTCCCAATATATCGTTGTTTTCTACCAATACATTATTCACGTTGATTGATTCGGAATTGTTGATCTTATTAATCTTTTCATTGGTTATCGGGTTTGTTCTTTTTGGTTTCTTTAAAACAAATTTAGGGTTGATGTTAAGAGCTACTGGAGATAATGAAGTCATGGTTCGTTCAAGTTCAATCAATGTTGATCGTATGAAGTTTATTGGTATGGCTTTATCCAATGGAATTGTTGCTTTATCTGGAGCATTATTGGCTCAATATCAAAATTTTGCTGATATCACTTCAGGAACTGGAATGATGGTTCTTGGATTGGCTGGCATCATTATTGGAGAAGCTATCTTAAGAAAAAGAACGATTGGATTTGGAATTGCATCGGCAATCATAGGAGCCTGCATCTATCGTCTTTTGTATCAATTTGCCTTACAGTTTGGAATTCCAGCAACAGATATGAACTTAATGTCTGCAATCTTGGTTGCGATTACGATATCGTTACCATATTTAAAAAGAAAGGGTGTCAAACATGTTAGAGCTTAAAGATGTATCTGTAATATTTAATCAGGGAACGCAGCTTGAAAAAGTGGCATTACATGATATGTCCTGTAAGATTCAAGATGGCGATTTCATTACTTTATTAGGGAGCAATGGAGCTGGTAAAAGTACTTTATTTAATGTGATCTCAGGATCGGTTGAAGTCAGCCAGGGAAGTGTGTATATGGATGGCATAGATATTACCAATGAGAAAGAACATGTTCGAGCTAAAAACATTGGGCGACTGTTTCAAAATCCTGAACATGGTACGGCAAAGCATCTGACAGTTGAAGAAAACCTTGCCTTAGCCTATTCTGCAAGAAAAAGAGGTTTGTTTTCTTTAGCGGTACATAAAGAAGATCGAGAATACTTTAAAGAGAAACTTAGAACTCTAGATATGGGTCTGGAAGATCGCTTAAAAACGCCGATTGGATTGTTATCAGGTGGTCAAAGGCAGGCTGTAGCTTTAATGATGGCTGTCTTAAATCCACCAAAAATCTTATTATTGGATGAACATACAGCGGCTTTAGATCCAAAGAGTGCCAAAAAAATTTTAAGAATTACAAATGAGTTGATTGAAAAAGAGCATATTACTGCACTTATGATTACGCATAATATTAATGATGCCTTGGTTAATGGGAATCGTCTCTTCATCATGAATGATGGAACTTTGATCCAAGATTTTGAAACAGAAAGAAAAAAACAGCTGAAACCAGCTGATATATTAAATTACTATGAAGTTTGACAAAATCACCTTTTAAGCATAGAATGAAGCTGCGAGGTAATAAGATATATGAAAACTTTAATTGATGAATTAAAAGGCGTAAAAGCAAAAAAACACGTGGTAACTTCCATTGAATATGATTGTAAAAAAGAAGATAAAGAAGATGAAGTATTTGAAACGGTAAGAACAATCGTTTCTGATCACTTGGAGGAAATTGCCAAGATCACATATGATTTACAGGCCGATCATAAAGTCAAAGTAGAAGTCACTCAAAACATGTAGAAGGGAAATATCCCTTCTATTTTTTTGTGGTCTTGGAAAAAATAATGGCAGCAGCCAAGCAGGCAATGCCTAAATATAGGCAAATAGAGTTTGTTGTAAAGGCATATCCAAATAGTAAGGCAGCAGCGCCAAAATATAAAAACATGCTTATAATGTGTTTGTTCATAATTTCACCTCAAAGCGATTATAACATAAAAAGATGGAATATATCATTCCATCTTCGAAAGCAGTATTTCAAGGCCTTGGGAAACCGTATTGAGCGGATCATCGGTAACATAAATTGGGCATGGAAGCATAGCTTTTAGATTTTTTTCCAGTCCCTTTAATAACATCGTGCCGCCACAGGCAACGATACCACGCATATAGACATCTTCTTTTTGTTCATTACTTAAAGAATCAATGAAGCTCATGATCCAATGAGCCCATTGTTGACAAAGAGGATAGAGAACATCCACAAGTTGATTTTCATTTAGTTCAAGAGAACATAGCTGCCCATTTGCACGATTAATTCCCTGGATGATCATAGTTTTTGGGCTTTCCTGCTTGATGGTTTGACCTATACCGCATTTTATCATCTCTATCATATCTTCAGTAACATCCAGACCATATTGTAAGCTGAGCCAATTTTTAATTTGCATGTTTACATGGATGCCAGATATTTTACATTCGTCCTTTTTTTGCATGGTTCCAGAGGCAAAGAGTGCAATATCACAATTAGAAGAACCGATGTTCATGACACAACTTGCGACTGGCAAAAATAAATCCAGCTTGGCACCAATTGCCGCAATCCAAATTTCCTGATCAAAATAAACGCGTGAAGCACCAAATTCCAATAAGTGTTTTTTTAGTTCTTCACAAAGCTCATTTGATAAATTTGTAGGATAGCTAAACAATAAAATCGTCTTCTTTAACATTCGAAAGACATGATAATCATAACATAGTTGATCAATCAAAGCATGCAGAGCATCAAAATCTATATTATTGGTCAAAAGTGGAGAGACGATACGAATATCGTCATTCATTAGCTCCTTCATATCTCTTGCTTCATTTCCGATTGCCAGAACGTGTCCTTTCTTGTCGAAAGCTACCATACTTGGTTCATCAAAAACCAAACCTTCTTCATGGCTGACCAGACGTATGTGGTCACAGCCTAAATCAATCCCGACTCGAATCATAGAAAATCCTCCTAACGATATAGTAACCCATTTTTGGTTGTGATACAATATTACAAACGCATTCGAATTGAGGCATGAATAGTAGAGAATTGTTAGAGTTAGAACAGAATCCATATATATTATTGTTTTTAGATAATTTATATAAAAAAAGAATTTGTGAATATCACGATCTTTTTAACAGTTGGACAAATTGTTTTATAGAAGCTGGAATCCAGGTGTTCATTGTAAAAAAAGAAATCAAAGACAAAAGGGATTTGAATCCAAATTTTATATATATAGACAGCTGTGATAATGAAGTATATAGTGATTTTCATATTTATCAAAAAAAGTCTATTTTTGGAAAAGAACAAATTATTTATAAATCATGTTTCTTTGTAATCTATGAGTCTAAAATCTTAAAGGAGTTTAAAAGGATCAATCAATTGACGTTGGAAAAAGCTCTATTCTTAGCTATAGATAAGAAGAATGAAAAAAATAATAAAAAAATTAAGAAAATGATTGACATGAATAAAAAGCTTTGATAATATTAATGAGCACTTGAGGAAACGGAGGTTTAGCTCAGTTGGGAGAGCATCTGCCTTACAAGCAGAGGGTCAGCGGTTCGAGCCCGTTAACCTCCACCATTTCTTTGAGTTTACTATATCTTACGGAGGAGTAGCGAAGTGGCTAAACGCGGCTGACTGTAACTCAGTTCCTTTTGGTTCGGCAGTTCGAATCTGTCCTCCTCCACCACTTTGGGGTATCGCCAAGCGGTAAGGCACAGGACTTTGACTCCTGCATTTCCCTGGTTCGAATCCAGGTACCCCAGCCAAATCCTGAACATGCAGGTGTAGTTCAATGGTAGAACTTCAGCCTTCCAAGCTGACTACGTGAGTTCGATTCTCATCACCTGCTCCATTAATTAAATAAAGCCTTTTAAAGGCTTTTTTTGTATCTTGGAATGAAAAGTTACTTTTTGCTTTTAAAAATGCGATTTGTTTGGTAAAATGATAAATGGCTTTTTATGCCTGTATCATTTCATTTTTAATAAGGGAGGTAATTTGAAATCCATGGCAAAACAGGATATGATCGAACTTGATGGTATCGTACAAGACACATTACCCAATGCAGCTTTTAAAGTTAAATTGGAAAACGGGCACGAAATCTTAGCTCACGTTTCTGGTAAAATCCGTATGCATCACATTCGCATTTTACCAGGTGATCGTGTAACCGTTGAAATTTCACCGTATGATTTAACACGTGGGCGTATTACATTCAGAAGAAAATAGGAGGACTATTAAAATGAAAGTAAGACCATCTGTAAAACCAATCTGTGACAAGTGTCGCGTAATCCGACGCAAGGGGCGCATCATGGTAATCTGTGAGAACCCAAAACACAAACAGAGACAAGGAAACTAAGTAAAGTAGGAGGAAAAACATGGCTCGTATAGCAGGAGTAGATATTCCAAACGATAAGCGAGTAGTGGTCTCATTGACATATATCTATGGAATCGGAAGACCAACTGCAGAAAAAGTATTGGAAGAAGTAAACGTAGATGAAAACATCCGAGTAAAGGATCTAAGCGAAGAACAGTTGAACGCGATCCGTAAGGCGATCGATGCGATCAAGGTCGAAGGAGATCTAAGACGAGAAGTACAGCTGAACATCAAGCGATTGATGGAAATCGGATGCTACCGAGGGATCCGCCACAGAAAAGGATTGCCAGTTCGCGGACAGAGAACGAAGACAAACGCAAGAACAAGAAAAGGGAAGGCTAAGACAGTAGCCAACAAGAAGAAGTAAGAAAGGGGAGTAGAAGGATATGGCAAAGGTACAGAAGACAAGAAAACGTCGTGTAAAGAAGAATATAGCACGCGGATGTGCACACATCCACTCAACTTTCAATAATACGATCGTAACGATCACAGACGAGGCGGGAAATGCAGTAGCATGGAGCAGTGCAGGAGCCTTAGGATTCAAGGGAAGCCGAAAGAGCACACCATATGCAGCGCAGCTGGCAGGAGAAGCAGCTGGGAAAGCGGCAATGGATCATGGAATGAAGACTGTGAGCGTAGAAGTAAAAGGACCTGGACCAGGACGAGAAGCAGCGGTAAGAGCGTTGCAGGTAGCTGGACTAGATATCACAATGATCAATGATGTAACACCAATTCCACATAACGGATGTCGTCCCCCAAAACGACCTCGTGGATAGTAAGGAGGCAATAGATGCAGGAATTCGAAAGAGCTTCATTTCACAAAGAGTTTGTAGATGAAGAAAACAATACTGGATCTTATGTTTTTGAACCTCTTGAAAGAGGCTTTGGAACTACAGTAGGCAGCACAATTAAAAATACAATGTTATCAAACTTGCCTGGTTGCGCTGTTATTGGTTTTAAAATTGAAGGATGCACAAAAGATCAGACTGTGATCAAAGGAATCCTTGAAGATGTAAATACTCTTTCTTTAAATTTGAAGGCTTTAAAAATTTCTTGTGAAAGTGAAGGAATCAAAGCACTTCATATTTCAAAAAAAGGACCAGCAATCATTCAGGCAGCTGATATTATTTGTCCTGAAGAGGTTGAAATCGTGGATTCTGAACAAGTGATCTGCACTTTAGAAAAAGGAACGTCACTTGAAATGGATCTATATGCTTGCCTTGGAACAGGATATAAAAGCTCATTGGAAAATGAAGAAGAGTACGATTTAGGTGAAGATGTTGTATTCCTAGATGCAATGTTTACACCGGTAAAAAGTGCTGACTATCTATCTGAACCAGCACGTGTAGGACAGGATGCAAAATATGACAAGGTTCATTTTACCGTAACGACAAATGGAACAATCACACCTTTACAGGCTATTAGTCGTGCTGCAGCGTTCTGTGTTAAGAATTTAGATGTGTTAGTACCATTAGCAAATCTAAAACTGGAAGAAAGCTTTATGGTACAGCAGCCACATGTTGAAGATACCAAGAAAGTTAATACAATGATGATCGAAGATTTAGATCTGTCTGTACGTTCTTATAACTGCTTAAAACGTGCAGGTATTCAGACCGTGGATGAATTAACTCAAAAAACTGAAGATGAAATGATGCATGTTAAAAATCTAGGAAAGAAATCATTGAAAGAAGTAAAGGACAAAATGTTCCAGTTAGGTTTGTTCTTTAAATCTTATGAGTAGCAGGAGGAGCAACTATGTGGAATCGTAGATTAGGAAGAACAGCTGATCACAGAAAA